>ENA-OQKH01000035-OQKH01000035.1-human-gut-metagenome-genome-assembly--contig:-NODE-35-length-115793-cov-6.790271_pt1 | contig 115793 bp, 91 predicted proteins | sample MGYA00242645_ERZ504791 | MGnify/ENA primary metagenome ERZ504791 (study PRJEB26092, sample SAMD00036388) | human gut metagenome | host: Homo sapiens | study: EMG produced TPA metagenomics assembly of... | reverse complement strand
TTATCTGCGCTTTTGGCTTAGCAGCTGCCGCACCTCGCTCGCCGTATCGGCACTTAGAATTATGCGGTATTGCCCTATAAAAAGTCAGCCTTCCTATTATAAAGGGCAGAGCACGGAGCGTCAACCGATAAAAAGCAACAAAAAGCCCCCTCCTTCGAGGGGGCAAAATCGTCACAAACTTACAGACTGGAGTAGCCGAAGCTGTTGACAAGGGCATCAATTTTTTTGCCCTGCCTGCACCAGGGGCAGTTGTGGGCGTCATAGGTCTCATAGTCGGGCAGGTCATGGGGGTCAAAGATGCTTGCCACCGGATAGCCCGCGCACTCCTTGACCGAGGCAAAAATCGCCGCGATGCCGGCCGGGTCACCGCCGTAGTAGCGGATGGCCTCGACCGCGCCCTGCACCGTATAGCCGGTGGTGACCGAGGCTGCCAGCACAAGTACATGCTTGCCCGCGATCATAGGGGCCGTGTTCTCACGGAAAAGAAGCTGGCTGCCGGTGGTATGCTCCGGCGTGACCACATAGATTGTCTGGTGCGCGTTCATATTCGTATAGCCGGCCTTGGTCAGCTCACTTGCCATGCAGGCACCGATGACCTCAGTACCGTCCAGACAAAGGATGGTATCCACGATGGTCGTCGATTTATAGGCCCGCACCAGCTCCGCTGCGGCCGCGCGTGCCTCCGAGAGGCGGAACTTTGTCAGCGTGACATCAATATAATAGTTGATATGGCTGTGGCTGGTGGCATAATGCCCCTTGCTGACGCGCAGCTGCAGGTTCGGCTTACCGGTGGGCAGTTTTACAAGATTCATCGCCATGGTGGAATCCCCCTTAATGCTTAAACTGTTTATGGTATTATTGTACAAATTTTTGCATCAAAAAACAAGAAACGCATTACCCAAAATCACAGTCTGATTTTTGGGCAGTTTTTCGGGCAAAAGTGGACAAATCGGCTGCCGCGTGGTATAATTATTAAATTATTAAAGTGGGGAGGTTTGCGGATATGGGCTACCGGTTGGCGGACAACACCGGCGACACCCTTGCGGTGCCGCAGCTTGTGCTGACACACCTGTGCCAGACTGACGGCGATACAATCCGGGCGGCGCTGTATATTTTGCAGACCCGCGACACCGACCCCCGCACGATGGCCCGGGCGTTAGCACTGCCCAGCATCGAGGCCGCCAAGCGCGCGCTGCAGTACTGGGCGGGTGCCGGGCTGCTGGTGAATGAGCGCGGCACAGCCCCCGCCCCGGCCGAGCCTGCCCATGTGGACTTAGCCAGCGCGATCAACGACCCCTATGTAGCGGTGCTGTGTCAGGAGGCGCAGAACGCCTTCGGCAAGACGCTGAGCCGGAGCGAGCTGCAGCGGCTTGTTGACCTATATCTGGCTGACGGCTGGAAGCCCGATGTGATTCTGCTCTGCTGCGCCGAGGTAACGCGCATCGGCCGGCGCACCGTTGCCGCCGTGGCGCATCTTCTGGCCCGCTGGCGAGAGGACGGTGTGGAAAACGGCGAGGACGCCGAGCGCTGGCTCAAGCGCGCCAAGCAGCGCGAGGACTGGTGTGCTGACGCCGCCGCCCAGTTTGGTGTGGAGCCGCGCGCCCTGACAAATTGGGAGCGCCGCGCGATTGCCCGCTGGCATGAGGAAATGGGCATCGGCCACGAGATGATTGACGAGGCACTGCTGCGGGCCAACGGCAAAAACACGGTGCGGTATGTGGACGGCATCCTGCGTGCATGGCGCGCGCAGGGCATCACGACCATTGATGCCGCCCGCAAGCAGGGCCAGCTGGAGGGCAGCAACATTGTCATGACTGAGCGCCCCAGCGCCCAGCAGCCCGCCGCCAGTGCCCAGAAGGACCTGTTCAACCGCGACTGGGCTGCGATGTTTGACGAGGAGGGATAACCCATGCGCACAAAAGACGAACTGTTCCGCGCCGCGCAGCGCGAGGTAGCCGCCCGCCGTCAGCAGGCTGTCATGCAGGCCGAGACGGCCCGCCGCGCCGCCTATGCCGCCCACCCGGCACTGGCCGAGGCTGACAACGCCCACATGCGGGCCGGGCTGGGCCTTGCCAAGGCTGCCGCGCTGGGCGGCAGCATCGAGGCTGCCCGCGCCGCGCTGACCCGCGCGGACGAGGCACTGGCCGCCGCCGTAAAGGAGGCCGGCTATGAGGAGAACGCCTTTACCCCCGCCTACCGCTGCCCCCTGTGTGAGGACACCGGCATGCGGGGCGGTATCCCCTGCAGCTGCGTGGCCGAGGCAGCCCGCCGCCTGCGCCGCGAGGAGATCAACGCCGCAAGTCCGCTTGGGCTTTGCCAGTTTGCCAGCTTTGAGGTTGCACGCTACAGCGACACCGTAGAGCCGGAGCTTGGCATCTCCCCGCGCGAGTATATGGGCAAGCTGCTGAATTACTGCCAGACCTACGCCGCACGGTTCAGCCAGAACAGCCCAAACCTGCTTTTTATGGGCCACACAGGGCTTGGCAAAACGCATCTGGCATTGGCCATTGCCGATGCTGTGCTGGAGGGCGGCCACGATGTACTGTACACCAGCGCCGCTGCACTGGCAGCCCAGCTGGGCCGGGAGCATTTCGACTATTCCACCAAGGATGAATGGCTGGCCGCCTGTCAGGAGGCCGACCTGCTGATCCTTGATGATCTGGGCACAGAGTACATCACGCCGCTGACCATCAGTGTACTGTATGAGCTGATCAACACCCGTATGCTGACCCACCGCCCCACGATCTACACGACCAACATCACGGATCAGACCGTTTTTATGGCCCGTTACACCGAAAAGGTCGCCAGCCGTATGCTGGGCGGCTGCAAGATGTTCAAATTCTTCGGTGCCGACCAGCGATTGAAATAAACAAAAAGGATGCGAACCGCTGCGGCTCGCATCCTTTTATTTTATTGCCGTATCGTCAAAATCTTGCATAAAGGAAGCTGCCGCCGCCGAGGAAGCGCCCCATAAAGAGAAAGGCAAAAACAGCCATCTCATAAACCGCCCAGCGGGCCGGGAGGGGCAGCGCGGCGATTTTTTCCCGCAGCGAGATACCGCGCTCATGCAGCATATCCACCGCCAACAGGCAGACAATGCCCGCGTAGAGAGTCAGCTGCTCCTGCATGCTGGTCAGGCCCAGCTCCCAATAGTTGCTGAACACGGCATGCCCGCCGTTGCAGAGTATGCCGCGGAAGATCTGTGCGGCATTGCTAAGACTGCTGGCGCGGAAGATGACAAACGCCCCCACCAGAACACCGAAAGCCCCTGCCATGCGCAAGGCATGTCGGATACGCCCGCCGCGCCGGGGCGGGAGGTGATTTTCCGCCGCCTGACACAGGCCGTGCAGCCCGCCCCAGACAAGGTAGGTCCACCCTGCACCGTGCCACAGGCCGCTGACCAAAAAGGTGAGCAGCAGGTTGCGGTCCTTTTGTGCCTTGGTGCAGCGGCTGCCGCCCAGTGGGATATAGACATAATCCCGCAGCCAGCGGGAGAGGCTGATATGCCACCGCGCCCAGATATCCTTGACTGAATCCGCAAAGAAGGGCTGGCGGAAGTTTTCGGGCAGTGTCAGGCCCAGCACCTCACCGACGCCGAGAACGATGTCCGTATAGCCGGAGAAATCCGCGTAGAGCTGCACCGTAAACAGCACAGACCCCAGCAAAAGCTGGGTGCGGTCATAGGCGGCGGGGTTCGCAAACACCGCATCCACCACAACCGCGGCACGGTCAGCCACCGCCAGCTTTTTGAAGTACCCCCATGCGCTGCGCTGCACGCCGCGCCAGACGCGGGCGGTGTCCCATCGTGCAGGGCGATCCATCTGGGGCATCAGTTCGTCGTAGCGGTTGAAGGGGCCCTGCGTGATGGAGAGAAAAAACGAGGCATAGCACAGCAGCCGCGCATACCTTTCCTCCGGCAGAAGCTTGCCGCGGCGCACATCACAGAGATAGCTTATAAGCTGCAGCGTAAAATAGCCGATGCCCAGCGCGTTGGCCAGCTTGCCCTGCCACCCGAAGGCCGCAGGCAGATATTTGAGCAGCAACAGCGGAAAAAGCGCAGCCGCCAGCCCTGCATAAAAGGTGCCCTTTGCGGCCGTTCTGCGCCCGCACCACCAGACCAGAAAGGTGCAGGCCAGCAGTACCGGCAATGCCTGCCAGCACAGCACGGTATAAAAGACAAGGTTTGCCCCCAGCATCAGCTGCCAGCGGCGCGGCGGCGGGCAGGCATACCAAAGCCCCGCCAGCAGCGCTGCAAACAGCACAAAGCCGGGTGATGTCACAGCGATCATGGCAGGGCCTCCTTCGTATCAGTGTACATCCTTCATCAGGATGGATTCATCCGGCGTCAGCGTCAGCTTATCCTCGACCGTATCATAAAACAGGTCGGCGACATTCTCCCCTGCTGCATCGCGGCGGATGGTATCACAGAGAACAGCGGTAAATTTATCCGCACCTGCACCGTTCAGGTGGTGCGCATCGGAATAATCGCCCACCGTAAGATGCAGCGTATCCCAGTCGCGCCAGAGAGAGAAATCCCAGTAGACAAGTCCGTCCCGCGCTGCGCAGAAGGTATTGAGGGCATCAACATAGGACTGATAATTGTCGGTGTTATACAGATAACCACTGGGCAGCGGCGCCGTAAAGAGGACGAGCCGTATGCCGTTTTCCTCGCAGAAATCCGCGATTTTGTTCAGATACTCCCAGCCGAAGTCGGACAGCGGCGCATCGGCGTCCAGGTTCAGCAGCGTGCCGAAGCCGTCCTTCGGCACACCCTGTGTGTAGACAAAGCCGCGGCCGCGGTAGGCCTCCCCGCTGTCGGGATAGCTGACATAGGCATAGTTTCCCTGTTCGTAGCCGTCCGTCAGCTTGGCCCGCCACAGGGCGGGCATCGCCCTTGGCGAGGCAATGCCGTGCCGCGCCGGCAGCAGCAGGTCGGCAAAGCCCGCAAGGCCGCCCATCTCCCACAGGTATTCATACCGGTTGAGCGAGGCAGCACTCATGTGGTCTGTAAGCAGGTAGCAGGCCATCGGCACATTGGCGGACCGGCTCTCGTTATAGCCGGTGTAGAACATCTCAAGGTAGACCGTTTTGAGGTCGTTTTCGGCAGCAGCCTCGCGCAGCATGTAGTAGGAGCCATCCGGCAGCTGCTGAGATGACCCGGCGTTGAAGCTGTGGGTGCCGAGTGCTGCGTCCACGGCGGCCGGGTCAACGCTGCGGTAGCAGTGCGACGAGCCGAGGAACAGGGTGTCGATATTGCCCTCGTCCGCATACAGCTCCTGCAGCATGACCCGGGAGTAGGAATGTACATCGTCCACCAGCAGAAAATCCGCAGCCGCCAGCAGTGCCGCCGTCAGCAGCACAAACAGCGCGGCAGCCGCCGCTTTTTGCAGGATGGTTCGTTTCATAGCATCTTCCCTGTCGTATCAGCGTTCGATCTTCATGTGGGGGTGCTTCGGCTCATAGCCGGAGACCTCCAATCTCCACTCGGTGTTGCCCTCGGCATCCTCTGCCGTTTTGGCAAAGCCGAACTGTGCGTAAAAATCACGCACCATAGCATTTTTGGCTGTGGGGTAATAGTGGCCTACAACGGTTTTCACACCGGCGGCGGCAGCCTGCGCCATGAGGGTGTCCATCATGGCATCCTCCATACCGCGCTTGAGCACACGGCAGCTCATGAGCCAGAGCGTCAGGTCGAGCAGATCACCCTGACGCTTGCCCGCCACCACCGTAACAATGCCGTTATCGCCGAATTTATCCGCCAGCTTGCCGCACAGGCAGAGCGCATCGGCATCCGCCGCCATTGCGCGGATGTCATCCTCGCTGCAGCGCAGCGTTGTGAGGTTGAACTGATTGGATTTGTTGGTCAGCTGGGCGATGCGCTGGATGTAAAGCGGCTCAAAGCCGCGGATCGTGGCCGTCATCTCCAGACTGTCCAGATATTGGCCGTAATCGGTAAAGGCCGCCTGTGCTTTAGCACGCTCGGCATTCTGGTGGTAAAGCTCGGTCTTTTTCAGATCCTCTTTGGAGAGAGCCGTGACCTCAAAATAACCGCCGTGGTCCAGCGTCTTGATATAGTTCTCGGCACCGTCGAGCGCGGGCACCGCCACGCCCGGCACCTGCGCAGCCACGATGGCGCGCTCGGCCGGGTTGTCATCGGCAAAGACAAAGCTGTCCACACCAAGGCTCAGCTCTGCGGCGATTGCCTTCAGATTGAGATCCTTCGGCTCCCAGTTGGCCTTGATAGCGACAAAGTCATCGGGACGCAGCACGCCGTCCGGATGATTGAGGCCCGCAATCGCGTTGGCCTCCTCGTTTTTGGAATCGACCGCCAGAATCACACCGATGGATTTCAGCGCCTTGCAGTAGCTTTGGAACTCGGCAAAGACCTGCCCCTCCGGCACCTCGGGTCCGATGGCAAGGCCGTCCACACCATCGTCCCCCACGATGCCGCCCCAGAGCGTATTGTCCAGATCGAGAACAAGCGCCTTTTTGTTGCGGCCGTACAAAGACTTGATGATATTGGCCACGCTGTTGGCCAGTGATGGGATTGCGTCCAGACACATGGCATATTTGTACATATGCCAGAAGAAGGCATCGCCCCAAGCGGTCAGTCCGTAGTCTGCCGAAAGATAGTCGATGTCATTGATGTAAAAATGCTCATGTGCGGCCGCGTAGGCATAGAACCGCTGGTTCAGGCGGCTGATAAAGTTGGAGCGGCCGTGGGGGTCCCAGATGTCGCGGTTGCCCATCAGGCGGTAGTTGGGCCGGTCAAAGTTGTTCTGGATGACCGGACAGGCAAATTTCTGCTCCAGCGCCTGCCACATGGTTTCAAAGTGAGCATACTGCTCGTCCAGCATGGCGTCAATGTCCGCCTCGCTGTCAGCCGTCGTGGGCAGCGCGGTCAGGTTGCGCCAGCTTGTGTGGATATAGATAATATCCGGGTGGAACTCGTCCAGCTCCGGCGTGCCGAACATGGCGTCCTGCCAGTATTGGGCGTATTCACTTTGGTAAAATTCCGCCTCGATGCCGTACTGCAGCAGAAACAGCCCCAGCTGGTCGGCCACCTCGTTGGTGGTAGAACCGCCGAGGATGGCGATTTTTTTGTGCAGCGGGTGCGGGTTCTGGGCCAGCAGTTCGCGGCGCAGTCTGCGTTTTTTGCGCAGCAGGGTCTCGGTATCAAGCGGATACTGGAAGCAGTCCATGGGAAGCTCCTTTACTATATAGATAGCATCAAAAAGGCTTCCCCCTTGGGGGAAGCTGTCACCGAGGGTGACTGATGAGGGGCGCATCTGCCCTGCTGCCCTCTTACTGGGCAATAGCGGCAGTGTTTTCCCTCATCCGGCGCTTTGCGCCGCCTTTTCCCGAGGGGAAAGGCTTTTTACTGCATCTCCGCCAGCGCGCCCTTGAGCGCCTGGGCGATCTGGTCGGGGCAGCTGGTGGGCTTGCGGCCGCAGGTCGTACCCTCCATGCGGGCAATGGCGTCCTCGGCCTTCATGCCGGGCAGCAGCTTGGCGATGCCCTTCAGGTTGCCGTCACAGCCGCCCATGACCTGCACGCTCTTGATGGTGTGGTCATCGTTCAGCTCAACGATGGTGCGGACAGAACAGGTGCCTTTATTGTTGTAGGTGTATGTCATGATATTGCTCCTTACTCTGATTTTTTTCGTGTTGCCTTGCGCGCCTTGGCAATATCGCCGATGCGCGCGATCATCTCATCCCGGGTAGAAAATGCGCCCACAGGGCGGGGTGTCACGGTGTTCAGGCCGTGGTAGTCGGTGCCGCCGGTGATGATGAGCCCGTTTTCCTGCGCCAGACGGGTCAGCTCTGCCTTATCCTCCGGCGTGTTGCGGGGGTGGTCGATCTCCACACCGTCCAACCGCCCGGCGGCGATCAGCTCCCTTGCAAGCTCCATGCTGTGATAGACGCTGGGGTGTGCCAGCACGACCACCGCGCGGCTTGCCTTGATGACATCCAGCACCGTGTCGACCGGCTCATACCGCGGCGTGTGCAGGATGCGCCCGCGCACAGGCTTCAGCCCGAACAGCGACTTATAGACGGTATTGTACATGCCGTCCGCCAAGCCGTACTGCCACAGCACCCGCATGACATGGGCCTTGAACAGCGTACCGCTGTCCTTAGCAAGGGCGAGCGCCTCCTCGGTGCGAAACTGCGGGCAGATTGCCTCCAGCTCCTTGCAGCTCTGCAGCATGGCGGTCAGACGGCGCTCCGCCATCATGGCGGAAAAGTCCGCCAGTGCGGCGCAGTCGTCCGGCCAATAGCAGAGCAGATGCACGCGGTGGGCGCGCTCATAGTCGTAGGCGGTCAGCTCGGTGGCCGGGATGAGGTGGACGCCGTTTTGCAGCGGGTGGTCGTGGGCATAGCGCACACTCTCGATCGAGTCATGGTCGGAGATTGCCAGATGCGTCATTCCCGCGCAGGCCGCCAGAAACGGCAGCTTGTCCGCCGGGGTAGAGCCATCGGAAAATGTCGTATGCGTATGCAGGTCACCGGGCATAAGCGTCACCTCACTTGCGAATGCGGATACTATGGGACATATTATTATACTACAAGTCGAGGGAGGATTGCAAGTAGGGGCGAGCAATGCCCGCCCCTACAGTTTCTGTTTTATTTTCGCTCTTTTTTAAGACAGGCTGCGGCCCGACACGCAGACGGTGCGGGCATCAAATTTCAATTTTGCGTCACCGTTGTAGACATTGAATACATATTCCTGTACACCCGGCCACTCGGCAAACAGATACGCACCCTCTCGTGTAAAGCTCCAGACGCCGGGATCATCGCTTTCGAGGCTTTCCGGAGCGGTGAAGCCCGGTATGGCGGCTGTCTTTGGTTCCGAAAAATCCAGCGCGTTCAGTTCGTCATAGGTCAGATAGCCCGGCAGGCGGTTCCAGTCCGTTGTATCGCTGAAATCCGTATTCAGCATCAGCAGGGCGTCCGCCTGACCGCTGTAATACCGGCTGCGATAATAGAGATAGGTCTCCAGCTCATCCTGCGGCCAGTCGCCGGGGTTGCCAAAGTCCCGCGCCCCCGCCTGTGCCAGCGTGTTGCACTGGTGCAGCAGCATACGGTACTGGTTGTTGGTCAGATCCAACTCCCGCGCCATGGGCAGGATCTCAAAATGAGCCGATTGATTCGGATCGTTGGCCGACTGCCAGCCGCTGATGACCTCACAGGGCTGCGCTTCATCGAACGGCACAATCAGATAAACATGGAAACGCCCCTCTCCATATTGCGGCCCCCTATACCATGCCTCGGGCGAAAGTTCGGCTTCAAAGGTTGCCTTTACCAGCGCGCCCTGACCCGCGTTCAGGTAGTCACGCCAGTTCGTGCCGTCCGTGCGCGGTGCATCCAGCAGAGCGGCCATTTCCTCGCTGTCGTAATCCGCAGGCTCTACAAGGCCGCACGCGCCGCTGTGGTAGTAGTAGCCGTTTCCGTTGGTCAGGTACTCACTCCAAAGGAAGTCCGCACCGCGGCGAACGGCTGTGGCCCCCGCCTCCACCGAAACAGGCGGCGGCTCTGGTGTCACGATGGGGTTGCCCGTTTCGGACGGTGCCGACGCGGCGGTTGTTGGCTCCTCCGGGAGCGGTTCCACCGTCTTGCAGGCCACCATACTGCCCGCGCAGCAGGCGGTCAGGGTCAGCACAGCCAGTTTGGTCCACAGCCGGCAGAAACACTGCGGGCCGTACTGCTTTTGCAGCCTGAGCGCGGCAGCCAGCAGCACCAGCACGGCCAGACCGGGCAGCAGTCCTTGTGTTAAACAGGCGATAAAGACAGCTTGATACATAGTAAGCCTCCTTTTCATTCTACAGATGTAGAGGATAGTTTCATTCTACAAGTGTAGAATTTCATTATCAAGTAGCGTAGGTGACGAACTTTGCGGGGAGTTTTTAGGGAAAGTGCGCGGTGGCGGAGAGCCGCCAAAGCCCCTCAGGCCTCGCAAGCTCGGCCAGCTCCCCTGAAAGGGGCGCCTTTTTACGCGGGCAGTGCCCGCGAGGATGCCTCCCCATTCTGGGGAGGTGGTCGAGGGCCAGCGATGACCGGAGGGGCTTTGCCCGTTTGCCGTCAGGATAAACAAAAAGGCGCACCGCGCCCAAGAGCGGACACGGTGCGTTTGCTTATACTATGCTAAATTTTACGCCAGCAGCGGCTTGCAGGCCTCGGCCAGCTTTTCCTTCTGGGCTTCGGCCTCGGCGAGGTCCTTGCCCTTGGTGGTGAAGTAGGTCTTGATCTTCGGCTCGGTGCCAGAGGGGCGCACGACAACCGTGGCACCGCTTTCCAGCGTATAAATCAGGACATTGGCGGCGGGCAGGCCGGTCTCCTCGGGCTTTTTGTAGTCCACAACCTTGACGACCTTGTCACCGGCAAAGTCCTTCGGCGGGTTGTCGCGCAGGTTCTGCATGATGCCGGCCATCTTGTCCATGCCGGACAGGCCCGGGAACTCAAAGCTGTCCACCTTGTTCAGGTAACGGCCGTACTCGGTGTAGATGCGCTCCAGCTCTTCCTTGATGGAGGAGCCCTTGGCGCGGTAGTAGGCGGCCATCTCGCAGATCAGCATCGAACCGATGATAGCGTCCTTATCGCGGACATAGGGGCCGGCCAGATAGCCGTAGCTTTCCTCAAAGCCGAAGATAAAGCGGTCAACCTCACCGTCAGCCTCCAGCTTGGCGATCTGGTCGCCGATCCATTTGAAGCCGGTCAGCACGTTGCGGCACTCAACGCCGTAATGCTCGGCCACCTTGTCGGCCAGCGGGGTCGAAACAATAGATTTGCACATGACGGGGTTCTTCGGCATGGTGCCCTGCTCAATGCGGCCTGCGCAGATGTAGTCAAGCAGCAGAACGCCAACCTCATTGCCGGAGAGCAGCTCATAGCTGCCGTCCTTGCACTTAACGGCGATGCCCACGCGGTCGGCATCGGGGTCGGTAGCCAGCATCAGATCCGCGCCGGACTTTTCGGCCAGCTCAAGGCCGAGGCGCAGTGCCTCAAAGATTTCGGGGTTGGGATACGGACAGGTCGGGAAGTTGCCGTCCGGGTCCTTCTGCTCGGGCACGATGGTGATGTCGGTGATGCCGATGTCCCCCAGAACATGGGTGACAGGCACGAGGCCGGAGCCGTTCAGCGGGCTGTAGACCAGCTTGAGGCCGGCAGTCTTGCAGATGCCCGGGCGGATGGAGCGTGCCTCGATGGCGGCGTAGAGGGCGTTGATGCAATCCTCGCCGACATACTCGATCAAGCCCTGCGCCATGCCGTCCTCAAAAGAAATCAGCTTGGCCCCGGTCAGGATGTCGGTTTTCTGAATTTCGGCGTAAACGATGTCGGCGGCCTCATCGGTCATCTGGCAGCCGTCCGGGCCGTAGGCCTTGTAGCCGTTGTACTTGGCCGGGTTGTGGCTGGCGGTGACCATGATGCCCGCGTTGCAGTTGTAGTAGCGGGTGGCAAAGCTCAGCGCGGGAACAGGCATCAGAGCCTTATAGATGCGGACTTTAATGCCGTTGGCAGCCAGCACCTCGGCGGCCGTTTTGGCAAACAAATTGCTCTTGATGCGGCTGTCATAGCTGATGGCAACGGTCTGGCTGCCGCCCTGCGTCTTGACCCAGTTGGCAAGGCCCTGTGTTGCCTGACGGACAACATAAATATTCATGCGGTTGGTGCCCGCGCCGATGACGCCGCGCAGACCGGCGGTGCCGAACTTCAGGGCCACGGCAAAGCGGTCCTGAATGGCGGCATCGTCCCCCTTAACGCTTTCCAGCTCGGGCTTGAGGTCTGCGTCGTCCAGCTCAGCAGCCAGCCAACGCTCATACATATCCTGATACATAAGTAAAACACCTTCACTTTCCATAGGAAATACTAACTAGGCATACTCTAAATATACCAACTTTGCCGTAGCCTGTCAATCGAATTTTGTTTATTTTTGCCTGATTTTTACAGTTTCTTTCGCCTTTTGCCCTTGCCAAACGGCGTTTTCCAGTGTATAGTGAAGGTATCCGCTCTGCACCTCGATGATTGTATCCAAGGAAAGCCGTGGACCTATATGAAACATACGCCTGAGCTCATCGTCATGCTGACTCACAACGATGTCACTGTGCCCGATGCCGCCGCAGTCTTTGCCCGGTGTCAGCACACCCGCGCCCGGTATTGGGGCTTTAAAGAGGAAGGGCTTCCCTTCGCCGAGATGCAGGCCCTGTTTGCCCAGATGAAAGCCTGCGGCAAGACGACCTGTTTGGAGGTCGTCGCCTACACCGAGCCTGAATGCCTGCACGGGGCCGAAATGGCCGCTGCCTGCGGGTGTGATATCCTGATGGGTACGGTCTACTCTGACGCCGTCCATGCTTATTGCCGCGCCCATGGGCTGCGGTATATGCCCTTCGTTGGGCAAATTTCTGGCCGTCCCTCTATCCTGCACGGCACCCCGGCGGGGATGATCTGCGAGGCCGAGGGCTATTTAGCCAAGGGCGTGGACGGCATTGATCTGCTGGGCTACCGCTATACCGGCGATGCGGCGGCGCTGAACCGTGCGTTCATCACGGCGGTCCATGCGCCGATCTGCCTGGCGGGCAGTGTGAACAGCTTTGCCCGGTTGGATGAAATCAAAGCTGCCGGGGCCGCGTATTTCACCATCGGCAGTGCCTTTTTTGCGCACGCTTTTGGCGGGGATATCGCCGACCAGATCAACACTGTCTGCGACTATATGGAGGCTCCGCATGCTTGAGCGTTGGTACCCCACGGTCCATGTTCCCAGCGTATTTGCCATCGACTATGAAAAGCTGGCCGCGCTGGGCTACAAAGGCATTCTGTTTGACATTGACAACACGCTTGTCCACCACGGCGACGATTCCACGCCCGAGGTGGATGCGCTGTTCCGCCATATCCACAGCCTAGGGCTGAAAACACTGCTGCTTTCCGACAATTCTGCCGTGCGCATTGAGCGATTCAACCGCAATATCCGCACGCTTTTTATTGCCGAGGCGGGCAAGCCCGACCCCGCTGCCTACCGCCGGGCCTGCGCCATGCTGGGCCTGCCACCCGAGCAGGTCGTCTGCGTCGGCGACCAGCTGTTCCGGGATATCCGCGGCGCGAACAGCGCCGGGCTGGACAGCATTCTAGTGGATTTCATCCGGCTGCCCGGCGAGACGCACTATGGCAAAAAGCGCGTGCTGGAAAAGCTCATCCTCTGGTTTTACCACCGCGCCCCACACCGCCGGGGCCGTCTGGACGGCATAGGAAAGTGAGGCAGTTTCATGTTCTGCGATATCAGCCCGACCTGTTACAAAATTGCGTTGCAAAAGGAAATCTGCAAGCGCCATATCAAGGATTTTTTCGCGCAGGAAAACTATGCCGACACGCAGGATACCGCGCCTCTGCCCTGCATAGTGGCGCAGTACAGTTCGCACCTCATCAAGCGCGGCAAAGGCATCGACCCAGTCTTGCAGGAGAACAAGGCCGTCAACATCCGCCTTGCCAATGAAAGGCTCAACGGCATTCTCATCCGCCCGGGTGAGACGTTTTCCTTCTGGCATCGGGTGGGCAAGACGACCAAGCGCAAGGGCTACCGGGATGGGCGGATTTTGGTGCGTAATCATATTCTGCCGGGTATCGGCGGCGGGCTGTGCAACCTGGCAAACACGATTCACCGCGTTGTGCTGGTAAGCCCTCTGACCGTGACCGAGTTTCACAAGCACTCCGATGCGCTGGCCCCCGACGAGGGGCCGCGGGTGCCGTTCAGTTCCGGCACGTCGGTGTTTTACAATAACGGCGACTACCGTTTTAAAAATGAGACGGACCAGACGTTCCAGCTGCTGTTGTGGTGCGATGAGGACAACCTCTACGCCGAGCTGCGCTGTGAGCGCCCCCTGCCCTGTCGCTACCGCATTGTGGAGGAAGGGCACCACTTCCAAAAAGAGGGCGGCAAATATTACCGTGTGTCGAAGATTTACAAGGAGACACTGGACGCACAGACCGGGCAGCTGCTGCATCGGGAGCTTGTGCTGGACAACCATTCCGAAGTCATGTATGACCCCGCGCTGATTCCCGGCGTGGAAAAACTGTAAAGGGAGCCGCCTATGTATGCAAAAGTGACAAGCCTCGGTGTGACCGGGCTGGCGGGGTATCTTGTGCAGGTCGAGGCTGATCTTGCGGGCGGGCTGCCGCAGTTCAATCTGGTCGGCCTGCCGGACTCCGCCGTCAAGGAGAGCAGCGAGCGGGTACGCAGCGCCGTGAAAAACCTGCACTATGCGTGGCCCGCCAGCCGCATCACGATCAACCTAGCCCCCGCCGATGTGCGCAAGACCGGGCCGGTATATGACCTGCCGGTGTTTGTGGGGATACTGGCTGCGCAGGGCAAGCTGCCCGCCCCCGGCGGTGAGCGGGCATTTCTGGGTGAGCTGGGGCTGGACGGCACACTGCGTCCCGTGACCGGTGTGCTGCCAATGGCCCTTGCCGCTGTGCAGAACGGCGTAAAGGAGCTGTTTCTGCCCGCCGAGAACGCCGCCGAAGCCGCTGTGGCCGAAGGGCTGACCGTCTACCCCGCGCGCAGTGCACAGGATGTTGTGCTGCACCTCTGCGGCGCGGAGCCCATCACCCCAGCCACACCCGATGGGTACGATGAAAACGGCGTCTGGCTCGGGCCTGACATGGCCGATGTGCGCGGGCAGAGCGAGGCCCGCCGTGCCATGGAGGTTGCAGCGGCCGGCGGGCATAACCTTTTACTCGTAGGCCCGCCGGGAACCGGAAAATCGATGCTCGCCAAGCGGCTGCCGGGTATTCTGCCGCCGCTGAGCTATGAGGAAGCGTTGGAAACAAGCGCGATTTATTCAGTGGCCGGGCTTTTGCGGGGCGGCGCCGGGCTTATCCGGGAGCGACCGTTCCGCAGCCCGCACCACAGCGTCAGCTCCACGGCCATCGTGGGCGGTGGGTCCGTACCCCGCCCCGGCGAGGTCAGTCTGGCCCACAACGGTGTGCTGTTCTTGGATGAGTTGCCGGAGTTTGCCCGCGACACACTGGAGGTGCTGCGCCAGCCGCTGGAGGATGGCAAGGTCACCGTCAGCCGCGTACACGGCAGTGCGTCCTACCCCTGCAAGTTTATGCTGGTGGCCGCCATGAACCCCTGCAAATGCGGGTATCTCGGCCACCCGACACGAGAGTGCACCTGCACACCCAGCGCCGTGGACGCCTACCGGCGGCGCATTTCGGGGCCGCTGCTGGACCGCATCGACCTGCATGTGGAGGCACTTCCGGTTGAATATGACGATCTCGCGTCCGAGCAGGGCGGCGAGTCCAGCGCCGATGTGCGCGCCCGGGTCATTGCTGCCCGCGCCCTGCAGCGTGAGCGCTACCAGACTTTGCCCGGTGTGCGGTGCAACGCCCAGCTGCCGTCCAGCGCCCTGCGGCGGTACTGCCGCATGACCCCCGCCGCCGAAAAGATCCTGCGCGGCGCGTTTGAGCGTTTGGGCTACAGTGCCCGCGCCTACGACCGCATTTTGCGGGTAGCACGCACCGTGGCCGATTTGGACGGCAGTGAGCTGCTTGAGGCCGCCCATCTTTCGGAGGCACTGCAGTACCGGAGCCTTGACCGGAAATTTGGGATGCGATAAAACCGATACCGCCCGCCGCTTTCCAGTGGAAAGCGGCGGGCGGCTTTTTTGCTGCGCAGGGCAGCGTTTGGGACAGTATGGTTACGCCGTAAGGATCTGCAGCAGCTTTTCTGCACTGCGGTCCCAGCTGTAGCGGGCCAGCACGGCGGCAGCGGGTGCCTGTGCGGGGGTGATGCTGTCAACATCGCCGTGGTTGACGGCAAGGTCGATATAGGCGGCACTGGGGCCGTAGACCTCGCGCATACAGGGGGTATCGCTGACGATAATCTCGGGCGCACCGCAGGCGGCAGCCTCAAGCGGGGGGATGCCGAAGCCCTCATACAGGGTCGGGAACAAAAATGCACGGCAGCGGGCCATCAGCGCCTTGGCCGCACCGTCCGACACATAGCCCAGATACAGCACATTCGGCAGATCGGCAAGCCCGAGGCGCTCTGCCTGGGCCGCAAGGCTGCCGCCGCCTGCAATGGCAAACACCGCATCGGGCCGTGCCTTGGCTGCACGCAGCACCCACGGGAAATTCTTGTTCTTGAGCAGATTCGCCATGCTGAAATAATACGCGCCCGCTTTCAGCTGCGGATAGTCTGCAAAGATGCCGTCATCGGGCGCGATGCGCTCCATCTGCTGCCAGGCGTTGTAGACGACCTCTATTTCGGACGCAGGCACGCCGTAATATTTGGTGATTTCGCTTTTGGAGAACTCCGATACCGTGATGATGCGCTCGGCTTTTTTGGCAATGCAGCGATACTGCAGGCGGTGCCATGCCGCACTCAGCCGGCCGCGCGGATCGGTATAGAAGTCCGGGCGGGCACGGTAGCAAACATCGTGTACGACCGCAATGCCCCGAAAGCCGAAAAGCGGAATTACATTGCAGGTGGCAAGCCCTTTGGCACCGCGCTGCTTCAGATAACGCGGATAATCCAGCTGCTGCCATACGCCGCCCTTGTGCGTGCCGAAGGGCACAGTCTTTATGTTTGTATACGGCGGTGTCTCAACCCCCTGCGGGGTGACGATCTCCACAAGGCCGGGCGGCACAATGCGGTCGAGTGCTGCGAGCAGCTCGATGGAATAGCGCTGGATCCCGGAAAGGCGCTGGGCAAAAAAGGAGCCGTCAACGGCCCAGACAGTTTCAGACATGAGTAAATACCTCTTTATAGCGCAGAATTTTGTTGACGCTTTGGTCAAGGCGCTCCTGCGTGATCGTGCCGTTTTGTACGGCCGCCAGCACGGCAGCGTAGGCCTCCGGCAGGGAGTTTGGCATCAAAAGTACATCACAGCCAGCCTGCAGGGCCAGCACAGCAGCCTCACCGGGGGTGTAGGCATCGGCGATGGCATCCATCGCCAGCGAATCGGTGATGATCAGCGTGTCTTCGGCGTTCTGAATCATTGCGACCAGCTGCGGCGAGAGGGTGGCCGGGGTATCGCTGCCTGTCACATTCGGCGCAGCAATATGCCCCACCATGACGGCGTGCAGGCCGGTGTCCGCCCCAAAGGGCAGCAGCTCGCAGCTTGCCAGTTCCTCCTGCGTTTTGTAGGTCACGGCCAGCGCTGTGTGGCTGTCCTCGGCGGTGTCGCCGTGGCCGGGGAAATGCTTGAGGGTCGGCAGAATGCCGTTCTGCCGCAGACCGTCTGCCATAGCGGCGGCCATGGCAGCAGCGGTACCGGCATCGGACGAGAAAGCGCGGGTGCCGATGATCGGGTTATCCGGGTTGGTGTTCACATCGGCATCGGGCGCAAAGTCCATAGTAAAGCCGTATTCCTTCAGATAAGCACCGATGGTCTGCCCCATGGCGCGGGCGTCCTCGGGGTCGCCGCTTGCGCCCACAGCTGCGGCGCTGGCATAGCGTGGCAGCGTAAACGCATCGTTATTCGCCAGACGGGCGATAAGGCCGCCCTCCTCATCCACCGCGATAAACAGCGGCGTGGCGCTTGCGTCCTGCAGCTCTTTATTAAAACGCGCCAGCTGGGACGGCGATTCGATGTTTTTGCCAAACTGGCAGATGCCGCCCACGGGGTATTGCTGCAGCGCCCTGCGCATATCGTTCGTCACAGTGGTCACGCCATCGGCCTTGGCATCGTTGATCGTTTCCTGCGAAAGGCTCAGGTCGAGTGCATCCGGGCGGACGATGAAAAGCTGGCCGACCTTTTCTTCCAGCGTCAGCGCATCGGCGGGCTGCGCTTCTACAGCCGGTGTTGCTGCCGGGGCGGGCGTCGGGGCAGGCGTTGGCACAGCCGCATTGCAGGCGCAGAGAGCCGCCAGCAGAACGGGCAGAAAAAAGCGCTTTTTCATGGAATACCACCTTTCCGGGGGGTGCGGGCAGCGGCCCCTTTTGTATCGCTCATCGTATACTATATAGTAGCATATTTCCCGGCTCCGGGCAAGAAAAATGCGCTGCCCGGCGCAGGGCAGCGCATTGTATCATCATTCCGGCAAACTGTCGGCGTAGTCATCCTCCCCGCCGATGGGGTACTGCGCCACCGGGTCGCTGGCGGCAGTTTCGGCGGTGGCCGTTTCCTCGTATAAGCTTTCCTTTGTCACCGCGTAGGCAAGCTTGGAATCGGCGTTGACCTCATACACAACAGTCGGTGCGGCATCGCTGGCAAGATAACACAGGCTGTCCCCGTCACTGCCGTCCGCAGCAGCGGCCACCGCATTGCCGAACCGCACGGTCAGGCTTGTGCCGTCAGTGAAGGTCAGCACGGCCGTGACATCGGGGCTGTCCAGACCGTAGGCGGTATCGGCCTCGGGCGCGGTGACGGTCCACGCCGTCTGCATCTGCAAAATCGTGCTGGCCATCTTTTTGATGCTGCTCTGGCTCACGGGATAGTCCGGGTCATCTGTCAGCGTCCAGCTGCCGTCCGTCTGGGTAAACTGCAGGTCGTTCACCTGCATGGCCGCCACATCGCTCAGCGTCTTGTCGGTCAGCGTCTGCGCCTTGTAGAGATCCCGCGGGGACTTGCTCAGGGTCGCAAGGTCGCTGCGCATAACGGTATACGCTGCACCGCTTTCATCGTAGACATAGTAGACATCGGCAACGGCGTTCAGCTGGTCCACCGTCAGGGCAAGGGTCTTTTCCCCTGCGCCGATGGTGATGGTCATCTGGGGTGCAGCGCTCTTTTCGGGCAGCTCGGCAAGGTCACTGCCCTCCAGCTTGCGCAGCGCCGCCAGCGCGGCATACTGATCCACAAGGCTTGTGACCTTTTCCTGATCCAGCGGCAGGGCCGGGTCGGAATCCAGCATCCAGTCCCCTGTGCTGCCCTTGAGCAGGGTCACATCCATATTATTGCCGGAGTAGGCCAGCCGGTCGATCTCCTCTGCCGTAAAGCCGCACAGCGGGATCGTTGTATCTGCAGCATCCGTGCTGCTGCGGGTCAGCACCGCCAGCAGGATGCCCAGCAGGGCGGCTGCGGCAAGCAGCACGGCCAGCGGCAGCAGCTTTTTTGTTTTTTTTGCGTTGTTCTTCATGGCTCTCCTTTATCTGCGGCGGCGCACCACGCAAATCACCGCACCCGCGATCAGACAGACGATGGGCAGTACCAGCGTAAACAGCACGCCCAGCGGCACAGCCGCCGAGACCGGCACATTCAGCGAGGCGGCGCTCATGCTCTTGGCATTGATGACTGCCGTGGTCTGCGCGCCGTTCAGCCAGTTGACAGCACTGCCCAGCAACTGTGCATTGCCGCCCGACACCTGCTGGTTGATGCTGCTCAGCAGCAGGTTCGGGCAGTTGACCCAGACGACACGCGCCCCGGTCGCGGCATTCTCAGCCGCAACGGCCACGGCAAAGCTGCCTTCTGGGTCGGTGTCAGCCTTTTGGGCGGTCTCGGCAGTGGCGTAGTTTTCCATCGCGTAGGCTGTATCACCGGTGGTCAACAGCTGGGTAAAGGTAAATTCACTGTCCTCATCGGTGGTGATGCCCTGCGCGATGGGGGTGTAGACCATCATGCTCTGCGACACGCCCGCCGTGATCTCATTGCTGACCACCGTGGGCAGCAGGTAGGTCTGCGGGTAACCGTAGGGGTAATGGTCGGCGTCCGTTTCGATCAGCAGACCGGGCTGGCGGTTCATGCCGCAGGCGGCCAGCACGGAATCCAGCTTCGGCGTTGCGGTCGTAAAATCGGTGGTCACAAACAGCTTGCCGCCGTTTGCAACATACTCGTTCAGCAGCGCTGCCTCGGCATCGGTCAGGTCTGCCCCCGGCGCGTTGATGAGCAGTGCGCCGGCGTCGGCCGGGATGCTGCCACTCGTCACAAGGTTCAGCTCTGTCACCGTGACGCCGGCGTTGTTCAGCGTTTCGGTGAAATCGCTGGTCAGGGCCGTCTCCCCATGGCCGGTCAGCTCATACATCTGGTAGGCCTCGGTGCGGGTGACCTTGGCGATGCCGGAGGTGATGGCGTTTTCTGCCTGAAAGCTGTAGTTTGCCGTGCCGGTGGTGTAGTAGCTTTCAAGGTCCATCTCATACATATCATTGTAGGAAAGGACGGTGTTGTTTTCCCCGCTGACCAGCACGACACTGCCGGTGGAGGCACCGTCATACTGCTGGGCAAAGGTCGGGTAAAGCACCGGATCCCGCTGCTGCCAGCTAAAGTGGCTGCTCTCGCCCGCATAGCGGTCAAGCAGGCGGGTGATGTTGGCGTCCTCCTGCCCGCTCTCGGCCAGATAGTAGGCGGTCACATCGGTGTTCAGCTCATGCAGCAGGTTCTCGGTCGTATCGCTCAAGGTAAAGAGTGCGGTCGTGGAGATGTCATACTGCGTATATTTGGTAGGCAGTGCGCGGACGACAAGGTTCAGCAGCACGACCACCGCCAGCACGACCGCTGCCAGCACACTGGCGTACAGGCCGCTGTGCAGGGTGCGCTTGCTGCCGCCCTGCCAAATACCATTCTGTTTTTTCATGCTCAGTGTACCTCCTCAGTTCCAACGGCGGCGTGCAAGCGCCTGCCCGGTCAAAAAGAGGAACAGCCCCATGACCGACAGATAGTAGACAATGGCCGGGATACTGAACATCCCGCCCACAATGTCCTTGAACGGCTCAAACAGGGCCAGCGCGGACAGCACCGCATTGAAGGCCGTCAAAAGCCATGCCGGGCGCAGCTGAAACAGCACAAACAGCACCACCGCGCCCGCACAGAATACTACAGCGCCTGCCGCCAGCCGTTTGCAGATGACGCCCACCAGAACAGACGCCACCAGCAGCACGATCATAAAGACAATAAACGCCAGCAGGTTGCCGGTCGTGAACATCGTCTGGATGCCGTTCATCAGGTAGGCCACCAGCAGCGCGCCGAAGGTAGCAAGATAGGCCAGTATCTGGTTTTCGGTCAGAGCGGAGATCCAGGTGCCCACAGCCAGACAGGCGCCGCCCAGCAGCAGATAGCCCAGCAGGGCGCTGTAGGCCGCCACCAGCGACACCGTGCCGAATGCCTGCAGCAGCAGGGGCATTACCACAGCCGCCGCCAGCGGCAGCGCAAAAACAGCGAGTTCTGCCAGAAACTTACCAGCCACAATGGCCGGAATGCTGACCGGGCTGGTCAAAAGCAGCTGGTCGGTCTTGTTTTTGCGTTCCTCGGCAAAGCTGCGCATGCTGATGGCCGGCAGCAGGAACAGCAGGATCATCGTCATGGTGTAGAGCACCGAGGCGAAATCAGACGAAGCATAGAGAAGATTTCGATTTGTAAAGTACAAGCCCAGAAAGAAAAGGCTGACGGCGGCAATGACCCAGCCGATCATACCGGTAAAGCAGCTCTTGAATTCGCGCTTGAAAATAGCTGTCATTGCTCGTCACCCTCCTTTGTATGGTCCTGCTGCGGGGTCTGCGGGGTCTCGGTCAGCTGCAGGAATACATCCTCCAGACTCATCGTCTCGGCGCGCAGGTCCAGCACCGGGCAGCCTGCCCCGGCCAACGCCTGTGAAAGCGCACCGCGCAGGTCGGTGCCCTCGGTGCTGACGGCAGTAAAGCTGACCTCGCCGTCCTTTTCCTCGGTCACGGTCAGGTTCGTCAGGCCCGGCACGGTGCCCGCCGCCGCAAGGATCTCCTCCCGGCTGCCTTGAGCCGTAGCGGTGATGGTTCCCTTCGCGGTCAGCCTGGCGGCCAGCTCCTCCGGTGTGCCCTGCGCCACCAGCCTGCCGTGGGCAATGATCAGCACCCGATCACAAACGGACTGCACCTCGCTCAAAATATGGCTGGACAAAATGACTGTGTGGGTTTTGCCCAGATCCCGGATCAGGGAGCGGATCTCGATCATCTGCGCGGGGTCAAGGCCGACGGTCGGCTCGTCCAGAATGATGACCTTGGGCGTGCCCAGCAGCGCAGCGGCAATGCCGACACGCTGGCGGTATCCCTTGGAAAGGTTGCGGATGAGCCGCTGCTCCATCCCCTGCAGACCCGCGCGGGCAGCGGCATGCTCTACCGCCGCAATGCGGTCCGCCTTTTTGCGGGTGCCCTTCAGCTCGGCCACAAAAAGCAGATACTCCCGCGTGGTCATCTCCGGATAGAGCGGCGGCAGCTCCGGCAGGTAGCCGATGCAGGCCTTGGCCTCAGCGGGTTCCTCTGCAATGTCATGGCCGTCGATCCGCACGATGCCGTCTGTAGCGGAAATATAGCCGGTTATGATATTCATCGTGGTGGACTTACCTGCCCCGTTGGGACCCAGCAGCCCGTAAATGCAGCCGTCCTCGACGGTGAAGCTGATGTCCTCCACCGCGGTGTGGCCGCCGTAGCGCTTTGTCAGATGCTCTACCTCAATCAAAGTGCGCACTCTCCTTTATCACATGGGTTCAAGGGCATTACTGCAGTGCAGAAATTGTGCAGGGATGCCTAGGCTTCTATTATAATTTGAAAATGTGAAAAAATTGCGTGAATGGTTTGAAGAAGTGTGAAATCCTGCGCGCCGATACAGCAAAAAACGCCGCGAAATACAGGCAGCTGCCCGTCTTCGCGGCGTTTCCTAATCAAGCTCAGAAGGTATCGTGGCGCACAAAGCCGCCCAGCTCATCGGTGGTGGTCATGCCTGCAGCCAGCGCCTTGCTACGCATAGCGGCATAAAACTCCGCATAGGTGGCCTGCATGTACGGCTCCAGAAAGAAGCCGCCGATGCCGAAGGTGAACGCGCAGAGCAGCAGCCAGCCAAAGAAGGACAACTGCAGGACGAAGTAATTCCACTTTTCGCCGTCCATCATCTGGTTGCTCAGCTCCATGGCGCGGGTAGCGGACATGTAGGGATTTTCGGCCAGCAGATAAGGTACGAGCGTGTAGCAGTAGTCCCAATAAATTCCCGGCACAATAAGCAGAAGGAAACCCAGAAAAACCTTTAAGTTGGTGAGCAGCTGCACGATGATGGGGTTGCCGTAGGGCTGGCGGAAGGTGCTGACAACGGTGGAGACCGGGGTCAGGGATTGGCGGCTCTCCATAAAATAGCGGCAGCGGCCGACCTTGAGCGGATACAAGACGAACAGCACCCAACAGATGCTGATAATAGCACCAATAAACGCACCGACTGCGAGTGCCGCAAGCATATTATCCGGGATGTTGCTGAACATATCATAAATCGAGGCTGTGTCCCCACCGGCGGTATCCACGGTCTGCCGCGCCGCGCTGCCGCTGCTGGCACTGGCCCCGCCCAGCCCGACAAAGCTCAGCACAAGGCAGACCCAAAAGCTGCGCCAGTACCGTCCCTGCAGTGCCTGCTTGGCGTTGGATTTTAAAAGTTCGCGTGTCCACATAAGCGTTTACCTCCCTATTTCATACAGTATATTCCCTGCGTTGTAAGAACCACAAGGCGGGAATTGTGCAAAATATTGTATTTATATTATAGCAGTTTATGGCGCAAAAGCAAGTATTGCGCCGAATCGTCTGCTCGATTCAGTGTTATATTTTGAGTTTATTCACAAAAATATAAAAAAGTTCTGTTTTTTTGCAAAAAGCGCTTGACATTTACCGGTTGTTTGGCTATAATAATACCTGTCGTCAGGCCAACGGCCAAGGCGAAAACAAAATATGCGGATGTGGCGGAACTGGCAGACGCGCTAGATTCAGGTTCTAGTTCCCTTAAAAGAGTGTGGGTTCAAATCCCTTCATCCGCACCAAACGGAAGCCCCGAACTTAGGTTCGGGGCTTTTCGTTTGGTCTTGCGGTGAAGAGGATTTGAACAGGGCGACGGCGCCGCAGCGCCGGGGCAAACTGTCCTGCGGACAGTTCGCCAGCCTGCGGGAAAATCCCTTCATCCGCACCAAAAAAACCTAAGAACGTTTGTTCTTAGGTCTTTTCTTTTTGCCGTACCGAACTTTTACCGCACCGCGATACAAAAGATGCTGGGCACTCAGAGCGTTCCCCCAAGCCCCCCGCAAATATTATACTGATTACTGCTCTACGTACATAGAACAAAATCTACTGTTGATTATTGAATTTTATTTTCTCCCCAAAGAGCGGCACAAATTTTGAATAACAAAGTAGGGGCAGCAGGCGGCGGTAATCCTCTGCCGCCGCGAGACTTTCCCTTTTCTTTTTCTCTGACATAAATGCAGCCCCGGTTTTGCTGACGAAACCGGGGCTGTACTTATTACGTATCTCTTATTTCCCACCCATAAATGCCGGGAGAGGTTTGCTCTCCTTGAGCCACTGATGGTACTCGGCGGTGGCGGCGAACTCCACGTCACCGGCGGAGTTCAGCGCAGTCTCGACGGAGTCCTGAATGACGCCGATGATGAAACCGACGCCGACGACCTGCATAGCGATATCATTGGAGATGCCGAACAGCGAGCATGCCATAGGAATGAGCAGCAGCGAGCCGCCCGCGACACCGGAAGCGCCGCACGCGCCCAGCGCGGACATAACGGACAGCAGGACGGCGGCAGGCACACTAACATCCATGCCCAGCGTGTTGGCCGCAGCCAGCGTCATGATGGTAATGGTGATGGCCGCACCGTCCATGTTGATGGTCGCGCCCAGAGGGATGGAGACAGAGTAAATGTCCTTGTCCAGCCCCAGCTTCTCACACAGGGCCATGTTGACCGGGATGTTGGCGGCAGAGCTGCGGGTGAAGAAGGCGGTCAAGCCGCTTTCACGCAGGCAGCGGAACACCAGCGGGTAGGGGTTGCGGTGCAGGTAGATGAAGATAATCAGTGGGTTAATGATCAGCGCCATGAACAGCATCGTGCCCACCAGCAACAGCAGCAGGCGGCCGTACTGGGTAAAGATGGACAGGCCGTTGTCCGCCACGTTGGTAAACACCAGGCCCATGATGCCGAAGGGAGCCATGTTGATGACCCAGCGCACAATGGTGGAAACCGCGTCCGCCGTGTTGGCCATAAAGTTTTTGGTGGTGTCGCTGCCCAGGCGCTTCATAGCCAGGCCAAACAGGCAGGCCCACATCAGGATGCCGATGTAGTTGCCGTTCATGATGGACGCCACCGGATTGGAGACGATGTTCGCCAGCAATGTGTGCATGACGTCACCCAAGCCCTGGGGAATCACGTCCGCAGTAGCAGCCTCGGCCAGCACCAGCGTCTGGGGGAACAGCTTGCTGGTCACGACGCTGAGCGCCGCCGCCACAAAGGTGGTGAGCATATACAGCCAAACGACCGTGCCGAAGCGGCGGTCCAGCTTGGACGAGCCCTGCGCCAGCGCACTGGCGACAATGACGAAAACCAGCACCGGGGCAATGCCCTTCAGTGCGCCGACAAACAGGTTGCCAAGTTCCTCGATCCATGCCGCGCCGGGGCAAATCAGCGCCAGCGCCGCACCGATAAGCAGACCGATGGCAATACGCAGGATCAAGCTGGTCTCGTTGTACTTGGCGGCCAGCGACTTGACCGCCTTGGTGAATTGATTCATGTGAAGCTCCTCTTCCTTATTATAATAGCCGGGCACGTTTTGCAGGGTGTGCGCGCCGTTTGCAGCCGCCCGCACAGGCGGCTCGCGTGACAATCCACATTATAGCGCATCCCGTGCAGATTGCAAGAGAAGTACAGATGTAGTGCTTGCAAAAACAGTCGCTTTTGGTCGGTGTAACGTGGGAAAAAATTGCAAAAAAATGTTTTTGTGCGCAGGATAGGTGTATTTGCACCACGTACATTTCGCAGTTGCATAGGGCAACAAGTCTACAGCGCCGCAGGGGTCAATGCTCGCCAGCGCCCCAGGACGTTTGCAGTAATGGCAAGGATCCGCCCCTACGGTGCGGGGGGGCGATGCTTGTCATCCCAAACAAATCACTAAAACAAAAAAATCCCCGAACAAACGTTCGAGGATTTTGGTGCGGATGAAGGGATTTGAACCCACACTCTTTTAAGGGAACTAGAACCTGAATCTAGCGCGTCTGCCAGTTCCGCCACATCCGCATATTTTGTTTTCGTCTTGGCCGTTGGCCTGACGACAGGTATTATTATAGCCAAACGCCCAGTAAATGTCAAGCGTTTTTTCGCAAAAAAAGTGATATTTTTCCCGCAAAAAAGCGGCCGTCTGCTTTTTGACAGACGACCGCATTTTATTTACAGATTACCAGAGATTTACGACCTCTTTGTACAGGCCCTCGTAGCTCTTGGCGGAGTTGGACCAGCTGAAATCACACTCCATGGCGCGCTTGACCAGCACGGGCCAGCCATCCTTCTGCCAGTAGCCCTCTTTAGCACGCCAGCAGGCTTCATACAACTCGTGGGCGTTATAGTTGGCAAAGGTGAAGCCGTTGCCGTAGCCATCGCCGGAGTCGCGGATGGAATCCTTCAGGCCGCCGGTCTCGCGGATGATGGGGATCGTGCCGTAACGGCAGGAGACCATCTGCGCCAGACCGCAGGGCTCGGAGCGGGACGGCATCAGGAACATATCTGCGCCGGCGTAGATTTCCTGCGCCAGCTTGGCGTTGAAACCAATGTACACACCGACACGGCCCGGATTGCGGGCGCACAGTTCATTGAAGAAGTTCTCGTACTGGGCTTCGCCGGAGCCGAGGACCACCAGCTCGATGCCCTGCTGCAGCAGACCCTCTGCAATGGCCTGAACCAGATCCACACCCTTGTGGCCAACCAGACGGGTGACCATGGCCATGACTGGGCTGCCGTCCTTATGCAGCCCAAACTCGTCCTGCAGGTAGGCCTTGCAGGCTGCCTTTCCATCCTGGAAGGTATCGGCATCGTAGTTTTTGGCGATGTCGGGATCGGTCGCGGGGTTGAACACATCCACATCAATACCGTTGAGGATGCCGCACAGCTTATACTGCTTCTGACGCAGCAGGCCGTCCAGACCATGGCTGAAGCACGGGTCGAGGATCTCCTGTGCGTAGGTGGGGCTGACGGTTGTCACCTTGTCGGCACACTCGATCGCGCCCTTCATGAAGTTGGCGCAGCCGTCATACTCGACCACATGGGCGTCGCGGGCACCGATGCCGCAGGTATCCTCCAGAATATCCAGACCATACTTGCCCTGATAGGCGATGTTGTGGATGGTAAAGACCGTCTTGATGCGGCTGAACTTGTCCAGATGGCGGTAGTACAGGTTGAGATAAACCGGGGTCAGCGCGGTCTGCCAGTCGTTGCAGTTGATGATGTCCGGCTCAAAGTCAGTGTAGAACAGCATCTCCAGAATCGCGCGGGAGAAGAAGGCGAAGCGCTCGCCGTCATCGTAGAAGCCGTAGAGGCCGCTGCGCTTGAAGTAATACTCATTATCAATGAAGTAGTAGACCACGCCGTCGCGCTCGGCCTTGAACAGACCGCAGTACTGGCTGCGCCAGCCCACCGGCACGCTGAAGTTGGTGACATAGGTCAGCGTATCCTTGAATTTCAGATCACCGTACAGCGGCATGACCACGCGGGCATCAATGCCATCGCGGACCAGTGCCTTGGGCAGAGCGCCCGCAACATCGGCCAGACCGCCGGACTTGGCAAACGGGGCAGCCTCGCTGGCTGCATACAGAATTTTCATAAGCACCTCCGTGCGAATTTTACAAAATGAGAGCGGGGGAAAGCTTCTGCTCTCCCCCGCCCTCTCATCAAAGCCGGCTCCGGGGAGAGGGAGTTCGACCTCTATGAGCGTTATTTCTCCCCCAACACCGGCGGCGGACCGCCGGTGCGGATGGCGTACCGGTTATACGCTGTGGTTCTTAGCAATAAATACCGGGAAGGTGTCGGTGCCGGCAAGCTTCTTGTCCTCCGTGATGTGGACATTCTTGTCGGTCACGACATACTCAACATTGGCGTTGGGCTCGACCACGGTATCCTGCATCAGCACGCAGTTCTTGACGACAGCGCCCTTCTTGATCTTGCAGCCGCGGAACAGCACGCTGTTCTCCACGGTGCCCTCGATAACGCAGCCGTCCGCCAGCAGGCTGTTCTTGACGGAGCTGCCCTGCAGATAACGGGTCGGGTTATCGTCACGAATCTTGGTGTAGATGGGGGCCGGTCCGAACAGTGCGTTCATGCTGCCGTCCTGCAGCAGGCGCATATTCTCATCGAAATAGCTCTTCATATCGGAGATGCGGGCCGCATAGCCGTCAAACTCATAGGACTGGACATTCAGCAGCTTGAGGTTGCGGGCCAGAATGTCGCGCTCAAAGTAGACCAGACCGCGGACAGAGGCGTCGTGGATCAGGTGGATCAGGCTCTCGCGCTCAATGACATAGATGTTCATGGCGAGGTTCTGCTCACCCATGCGGTAGTCATTGGAGAGAATCTCGGTCACACGGCCGTTCTCATCGGTGCGGATGGTGTAGTTATCACTGCGGGCACCCTCGGGGATGGGGGCGCGGTTGTAGACCATCGTGACATCAGCGCCGGACTTGACATGGGCGTCCACCAGCTTGCCGAAGTCAAAGTTCATGGCAATGTAGGAGTCGGACAGGATGACATAGCGCTCCTTCTGATCCTCGAGCCAGTTCAGGATGCTTTCGAGAGCGTCCACACGGCCGGAGTACAGCTTGACGCTGCGCTCTGCAAAGGGAGGCACAATGTTCAGGCCGCCGCGCTTGCGGGTCAGGTCCCACTCACGGCCTGCACCGAGGTGATCCATCAGGGAGTGGTAGTTTTTACGCACGATGACAGACACATTGTCGATGCCGGCGTTGGCCATGCTGGACAGCGTGAAGTCGATCAGGCGGTAGCGTCCGCCGAAGGGGATGGAGGCCATCGAGCGCTCCGCCACCAGTTCGGGAACGAGGTTATCATAGGTGTTGGCGAAAATGACGCCGAGAGCGTTTACATTGCTGTTTACCATTGTTCCTCACCATCCTTTACATCGCTGGAAACCATTGCCTTGGGGCCGACCGTTGCACCCTTGCCGATGACAACGCCGGAACCAACGGTAGCCACATCACCGGGCTCGGCAATGTTCAGGCCGCCCTCCGGCATGGCACCGACGGTGGCGCCTTCCTCGATCGTGACATTCTCCGCCACGATGCAGTGCTTGACGGATGCACCCGCCTTAATGACAGTGCCGCCCATAACAACGGCTGCCTCAACGGTAGCACCCTTTTCCACAACGGCGCCGGGGAACAGGATGGAGTTATTGACCGTGCCGTTGACCTTGCAGCCTTCGGATACCATGGAGTTGACGATGGTGGCGTCACTGCCGATCTGCTGGCAGGGACGGCCGGTGTTGCGGGAATAGATCTTCCAGTTTTCATCGAACAGGTTGATGCCGGAATGCTTGGGGTCCAGCACCTCCATGTTGGCCTGCCACAGGCTGCCGATGGTGCCGACATCCTTCCAGTAGCCGCTGAAGTGGTAGGCGTACATACGGCGGCCGTCCTTCAGCAGGTTGGGAATGACATTCTTGCCGAAATCGTTCTCGGAGTTGGGGTCAGCCTCATCCTCGGTCAGGTACTTCTTCAGGATATCCCAGTTGAAGATGTAGATACCCATGGAAGCCAGATTGGACTTCGGGTTCTTCGGCTTCTCTTGGAATTCGTTGATGCGGTCGTCCTCATCGGTGACCATCAGGCCGAAGCGGGAAGCCTCGCTCCATGGCACCTCCATAACGGCAACGGAGAACTCTGCGTTCTTTTCCTTGTGGAAGCGCAGGAAGTCAGAGTAATCCTGCTTGCAGATCTGGTCGCCGGACAGGATGATGACATACTTGGGATCATAGCGGTCGATGAAGGACAGGTTCTGATAGATGGCGTTGGCGGTGCCCTTGTACCAGTCAGAGCCGCTGGCCTGCTGGTAGGGCGGCAGGACATGTACGCCGCCGTGCAGACGGTCCAGGTCCCAAGGCTGGCCGTTGCCGATATACTCATTCAGGACAAGCGGCTGATACTGGGTCAGAATACCGACGGTATCAATGTCGGAGTTGACACAGTTGGAGAGCGGGAAATCGATGATACGATATTTTCCGCCAAACGGAACGGCCGGCTTGGCGAGCTTTTGGGTCAGCGCATAGAGGCGTGAGCCTTGGCCGCCTGCCAGGATCATTGCGATCATTTCTTTAGCCATAAGATTTCTCCCCTTAAATTTCGGCGTATGCCGTTTTTAACTTTATGACATTACCGCATACTCTCGGCTGCCGCCTGCTGCGATGCTTATGCCCGCAGGGCAGGGATTTTGCGGTGATGCTTTTTATCCAAAGGCGGTCATACCGTCGTTTTGGCTTTGGGCGGGCGTCCCCGGCGTTTGGGGGCTGCCTCCGTCTTGGCCAGTGCTGCAGGGGCAGCGGCCTTTGCAGTGGCTTTCGTTGCCTTTTTGGCAGCGGGCTTTGTCGGCCCTGCCGCCTTTTCGTCAGCAGCATCTGCCTTCTTGGTCCGCGGCTTGCGGGCTGCGGGTACACTGAGGTAGAGGGTGGACATCGGCGGCAGTGTCAGCGAAATATGCTGGTCAAAGCCGTGCATCGGGCCTTTCTCGCTCTTGACCGTGCCGTTGGTGACACCGGAGCCGCCGTACTTCTTGTCGTCAGAGTTGAGGATTTCCTTGTAGCTACCGGGATTCGGCACGCCCATCTGGTAATCCTTGCGGAGCACGGGGTTGAAGTTGCAGACAACGAGAATCATCTTCCCAGCCGCATCACGGCGCAGGAAGGCGATAACACTCTGCTTGCTGTCATCCGGTACGATCCACTGGAAGCCCTCCCAGCTGTAATCCACCTGCCACAGGGCGGGCGTTTCGCGGTAGAAGTGGTTCAGATCCTTGACATAGCCCTGCAGCTCGCGGTGCTTGTCATAGCCCAGCAGCATCCAGTCCAGCTGCTTTTTCTCGTCCCACTCGATGAACTGGCCGAAGTCCTGCCCCATAAAGAGCAGCTTCTTGCCGGGGTGGGCCATCATATAGCCGAAGAAGGTGCGCAGGTTTGCGAACTTTTCCTCATAATCGCCGGGCATCTTGTTCAAAAGGCTGCACTTGCCATGTACGACCTCATCATGGCTGATGGGCAGCACAAAATTCTCGCTGAAGGCATAGAAAAAGCTGAAGGTGACCTTGCCGTGGTTGCCCGCGCGGAAGAGCGGGTCGGTCTTCATGTAGCTGAGCATGTCGTTCATCCAGCCCATATTCCACTTGAAGTTGAAGCCCAGTCCCCCATCGGCAGCCGGCTTTGTGACCAGCGGCCAAGCGGTGGATTCCTCGGCGATCATCATTTTATGGGGATACCGGCCCAGAATGGCGGTATTCAGCTTTTGCAGGAAGGCGATGGCCTCCAGATTTTCCTTGCCGCCCTTGACATTCTGCTCCCACTCGCCGTCCTTGCGGTTGTAGTCGAGGTAGAGCATACTGGCCACGGCGTCCACGCGCAGACCGTCCACATGATAGCGGTCCACCCAGAACATGGCGCTGGAGATCAGGAAGCTCTCGACCTCCTTCATGCCGTAGTTAAAGACCATCGTGCCCCATTCCTTGTGCTCACCGCGGCGGGGGTTGGGGTCCTCATAGCAGGGGGCGCCGTCAAACATGTACAGGCCGTAGCCGTCCTTCGGGAAGTGGGCAGGGACCCAGTCCAGAATGACGCCGATGTCCGCCTGATGCAGCTTATCCACCAGAGTCATGAAATCCTTGGGGGTGCCGTACCGGCTGGTGGGCGCAAAATAGCCCGTGACCTGATAGCCCCAGCTGCCGTCAAACGGATATTCGGTGATGGGCAGCAGCTCCACATGGGTGTAGCCCATCTCCTTGATGTACGGGATCAGTTCCTCGGCCAGCTCGGCATAGTTGTACGGGACGCCGTTCTCGGGGTCCTTCATCTTCCAGCTGCCGACCTGCAGCTCATAGATAGACATCGGGCTGTTGATCACATCCCGCTTTTGCTCATCCTTGATCCAGGCAGCATCGCCCCACTCATAGCCCTCAATGTCATAAACCTTGCTGCCGTTGGAGGGGCGGGTCTCGGTATGGAAGGCATACGGATCAGCCTTATAGACCAGCTCATCCGCCGGGGTGGTGATGCAGTATTTGTAAACATCAAACTGCTTGATGCCGGGTACAAAGCGCTCCCAGATGCCGTCCGTTACCATCTCCATCGGATGCTCGCCGGGCGTCCAGCTGTTGAAGTCGCCCACAATGGAAACGGCCTTGGCATGCGGTGCCCAGACACGGAACACCGCGCCGGCCTCCCCGTTCTGCTCACACAGATGGGCGCCAAAGTAGCGGTAAGCCTCCTGATTGTTGCCCTGCTTGAACAGATAAATGGGCAGATCGGAGCTTTTTGGCGTTTCTTTGCGCTGTTTCAACATAATCTCCCCTTTTGGCGGTGCTGTACCGGGTACAATGCACCGACTTTGTATGATCTCTGTATCTATATTACATGTTTCATACGGGAATTTCAAGAGTTTTTGTGTAATATTCCGCTAAAATTTTCGTATGTTGCCTGTTCGTTTTGTACAAGTTCGACATATATCGAGGTGTTTTTCGTACAGCTGTACAAAAAATTCCCCTGCAGGGTGTTTTTTACACCCTGCAGGGGATTTGTACAAAATACTTCTTTATGCGCCGTAGATATAATAAGGGTTCTCGCCGCTGTACACGCTGCGGCGGTTCCAGACGGTATGGGTGGCCAGATACTCGGCCCATGCATGATAGCCCGCCGCATTAAAATGCACGCCGTCCTTGGTGGCATAGTCATCAATCTGGCTGCCGTCCGCTGTGTTGGTCAGGGCCTCCCGGATATTGACATAGTAACAGCCCTTGCGCAGCGCCATATTGGCCAGCAGATCGTTGACGGTGGCGATGCGCTGGTTGTCCAGCCCCGGCTTGGAAGCTACGACCGTCTCCTGCACGCCGGGGATGGCCTGAATATAAAGGATGACACCGGGGTTGAGCTGCTCGCGCAGCATGTCGATCAGACGCTCATAGTAGGCAATGAAGCTGTCCTCACTGCCCTGCACAACCAGATTGTTGGTGCCGACCAGAATATACAGATAGTCCGGCTGGCTGGCCGCAATGGTCTCCATCGGGGTCTCGGTCGCGCCGGTGACAGCGTTCTTGACGCTGACATTGTTGACAAAGGTCTGCACGCCCGCGCTGACATAGGTCGCATAGTGCGCATTGTGGTAGCCTGTGTCATAGATGCCGAGGCCGGAGGCAATGCTGTCCCCCGCAAAGGTCACGGTGTTGAAGTAGTCCTTCGTCACCGTGCCCAGCATCGGCACTGCCACCATCCGGTGGTCGGTGTTCAGAAACTCCGTATCTATAGTCTGGGCGACCGACTCGGACTTGTCCCACACGGCGGTATCCACGCTCTGCACAAGGCGCTGCGGCTCGGCGATGGGCTGCTGGGTCGGCGCGGCCGTAGGGGCCATCGTAGATTCCGCCGTTGCAGTCGGCTGTGCCGCGGCGCTGTCTGCCTCCTGCGGTGCCGGGGTGCCGTTGTCACGGAACCAGTAAAACCCAGCCCCGGCGCAGAGCAGCGCCAGAAGCACGATCAGGGCCAAAAACAATTTCCGCTTGCGCCGCTTGCCGGCAACCTCACTGCGGTAGGTATAAAAATCAGCCATAAAAGCCTCGCTTCTCTTTTCCTAAAAACTATACACTGTTATTATACGCCACAAAGCCCCTGCACACAAGAGCCGCGAAAATGTTTTACAAATTTGTAAGCTGGAATTGTAGCAAAAATAAGCTTGACGCACCCCCGTGCTGCCCCTATAATATAAGTAAGAGTATGCGTGACCATCAGTCACAGAACGGAGGTCCTGCCCCATGGCATGGATGATCGTATGCGACAGCTCCTGTGAGATCCGCGAGCTGCAAAACCCTGCACCCGGTGTGCAGTTTGCCCTTGCACCGTTTAAGATTCGCGTTGGCGAGCGGGAATATGTCGACCTGCCCACGCTGAACACCCGGCAGATGCTGCAGGCCATGACCGACTACAACGGTGCCAGCACCACCGCCTGCCCCAGCCCGGAGGAATGGGCCGAGTATTTCCTGCTGGCAGACAATGTCTTTGCCTTCACGATCAGCAGCAACCTGTCCGGCAGCTACAACGCCGCCATTGCTGCGCGTGAGATGGTGTTGGAGGAGCATCCTGAGAAAAACATCTTCGTGCTGGACACGCTGAGCTGCTCTGGTGCGCTGGCCGGTGCTGCCGAACTTGCCAACAAGCTGATCGGCGAGGATCAGACATTTGACGACATCTGCTTTGCGCTGCAGAAGTTTGCCGAAAGCACCCATATCCTGTTTGCTCTGGCCAGCTTTGACAATCTGGCCAAAAACGGCCGCGTCAGCAAAGTGGTCGGCTTTATTGCAGGCCGCCTGAATATGCGCGTGCTGGGCCGCCGCACATCCGAAGGGCGCATTGACTTCTATTTCAAGACCCGCGGCGAGACCCGCGTGCTAGCAAAGATCCTTGAGCAGATGGTCGAGGACGGCTATGACGGCGTACACCCGGTATTGATCAGCGAGTGCGGGAACCAGACCGCCGCCCAGCTGCTGCACCACGGCATTGAGGCCAAGTGGCCCGGCGCACCGGTGCGCATCGTCCCCTGCTCCGGTCTGTGCAGCTTCTACGCACAGGATCAGGGCATCATTATCACGTATTGAGGCAAAAATATACCGCCGCGCATGGATTTGCACGGCGGTTTTTGTTTTGTTGGCTTCCCCCTTGGGGGAAGCTGTCAGCGGCCCTGACCGCTGACTGATGAGGGGCAGGTGTACGGCCATCATCCGTTGGCGGGATATAACATATACCCGCCCCCTCATCCGGCCTCAGGCGGGGCCTCGGCCACCTTCCCCCGCCCGCGGGGGAAGGCATTCTTATTCCGGTAGCCGTGTTTTAACGAACTCCAAAAATGCATGCGCAGCGGGGGCGAGATTTTCCCCGCAGGCAAGGCCGATTTCCATCATCTGGTGGGGCGCCATCGGGCGTTCGACCACGCCGGGGTAGCCCGGCTGGTGGTTGATGGCATTGTTGACGCTGATGCCCAGACCCGCCGAGACCATGGCATAGGTGGCCGTAATATCCATCGTGGAATACCGGGCATCGGGGCGCGCCTTGATCTTATCGAAAATCAGGGTGATGTCCGTTTCCATGCCGGGGTAGCTCTCGATGAAGGGCTCGGTTTTCAGGTTTTCGACCGGGATGGCCTCCTGCGCGGCCAGCGGATGGCTCTTGGGCAGCAGGACCATCAGCTCATCCTGCCGGATAGGCAGCCAGACCGGCAGATCATCACGGTGGCTGATCAGGCAGAAGTCGGTGCGGTGATCGAGCAGCATCTCAGCCAGCTCGCTGCTGGTGCCGTTCACGATCTTGATGACCACGCCGGGATGCCGGGTGCGGAAGGCCGCCATCATCTGGGTGACCCACTCATAATAACAGTTGTATGCCGTGCCGATAACGATCGTGCCGCAATCCGCGCCGCGCACCTTGGCCGCAATCTGCTCCAGACGCTCCTGCGCAAAGAGCAGCTCACGCACGGACGGCAGCAGCTGGCGGCACTCCTCGGTGGGCTGCACGCCGCTTTTGGCGCGGTAGAGCAATGAAAAGCCAAGTTCCTTCTCCAGCGTTGCCACGCTGCGGCTGATGCCGGAGACGGTAAAGCCCATCTCCTCCGCCGCAGCGCGCAGGCTGCCGCGGTCGATCGCCTTCAATAAGATCTGCCAGCGTTCTGTGTCCATTCTGCACCTCATATGTTGCTTTAGTTGCAATCTTGTAAAAACCATGTTTCGTTTTCATCAATCATAGTGCAGTTTCCCGCTTTTGTCAAGTCGGAAAGCAAAAAGGCTCCCCGCAGGAAGCCTTTTCCGTGTTATGTGCGGTTTTCCCGTTCCTGCTTGCGCTTTGTGCGCTCCAGCAGGGCGGCCTTCTGCTTATCCCATTTGGCGTCATACTCCGGGGTGGCAGCATCCAGGCAGCGGCCGAAGCTCCAATGCAGGCCGTCACGGCGGCTCAGCTTGAAGCGCAGATACCAGTGCCCGCAATAGGGGCAGCTACTGCGGGTGAAATACCCCGTGTTGCCGCGCTTGAGCCATACCTCGTCATTCGTCAGCGGTGCGCCGCACTCGGGGCAGTTTACCTTGTACAGCTCCGGCAGATTGCGGTAATCATCATGCTCCAGCCGGTTCATGAACAGCTGCACATCACAGCCTGTCTTTTCACTGCCGAGCAGCGCCTCGGTCAGCAGCTCCTCCTCCGTCGGGTAGGTGGCAAGCCCCTCGGCCAGCGGCAGCTTGCGGCAGACCTTGGCCGTGTACAGCGCATCATCGAGCGCATTGTGGAAGGGCTCCTCCTTGGGGATGCCCAGCCGGTCAACCACGCTTTCCAGCGTCAGGCCTTCGCCCTCCCTGCGGGGGTAGGCCTGCAGAAAGATCCGCTGCAGATCATACCAGCGGTCCGGCCAGTTTTCGTCCAGCCCGACCAGAAAGAGATTCTGCTTCAGCACCGGCACATCATCAAGACCCCACTCGGCCAGCTCGGCGTCCGGCCCGGCCCAGTCAAGGAATTTCTGCAGGCCCTCCCGCATCGGCAGACCCGCGTCCAGATCCCCTTGGGACAGGCCGGTGACCTTGGCGATATGGTGCTGCAGCTTGCGGAAGATGCGCGGCCTGAGGTTGACCTCAAAGGTATCCAGTACATCGCCGCGCGCATTGATGCGGACCGCACCAATCTGAATGATCTCACCGCGCAGCGTCAGTTCTGCGCCGTGATAGAGGAAGGTTTTCGGCTGATAGCCGATGTTCCATTCCAAGTCGAAAACGATCAGATTCACAGGTCAGTTCTCCTCTAAAATAAACTTCTCGACCGCAAGGCCCACGCCGTCATGGTCGTTGTCGGCGGTCAGCCAGTCTGCTGCGGCCTTGACCGGGGCCTGTGCATTGCCCATGGCCACGCCCAGACCCGCCAGACGGATCATAGGCAGGTCATTCCAGCCGTCACCGCAGGCCATCAGATTGGCGGGGGTCAGCCCCTTGGCACGCAGCAGGATCTCCAGCGAGGTATCCTTGCCCACACCCAGCGGCATCGTTTCAATAAAGAAAGGCTGGCTGCGGCAGATAGACAGCTTACCGGCAAATTCCTGCTGCATCAGCTCCTCGACATGGGGCATATCCGCCGGGTCACCGGTCAGCAGCAGCTTGTTGATGGGGTAGGTCACCTCAGCAGTGAGGTTCTCGACCTGCCGCACGGGAATACGATTGATGCGAGCCTCCTCCTGCACATAGGGGCTGGCGGGGTCCTCGGTCACGATGCCGTTTCGGTCATAGGTCAGCGGCACGACATTCCAATACCGGCTGAAGGTGCAGACCGGCTCGATGAGCTCCGCCGGGAAGGCGTACTGCACAAGCGTTTCACCGGTCTTGCAGTCGATGATCTTACCGCCGTTGTAGCTCAGGATACAGCCGCCGTATTTTTCCAGCTCCAGCTCCTTAGCCAGCGGCTCAATGCCGACCGTGGGACGGCCGCTGGCCAGCACGATACAGATGCCCTTTTGCGCCGCCGCCTGCAGGGCCGCTTTGGTGCGCGGCGTGATGATTTTATCAGTGTTGGTCAGTGTGCCGTCAAGGTCCAGTGCCAGAATTTTATATTGCATGGTGATTCCCCCGGATGCAGATTGCAGATTTGTGTATATTGTACTCTAAAATGGGGGATTATGCAAGCGTCTTGCCTTCCCTTGTGGGGCTGCGCCCGCAGGCGCGTGTCGGAGCGCAACCGCCGTAGGCGGCTCTTAGCGCGTAGACTGAAGGTGGCTCCGCAGGGCCGGATGCGGGGCACATTTTCCATTTTTACCCGTTGGTGGGATACCATGGCAGGGGCGGCCCTCATCAGTCAGTGGTCGGAGCCACTGACAGCTTCCCCCGCGGGGGAAGCCTTTTGTTCAAGATTAGCTATTTCTAACGCATTGACAAGGATTCTTCCGCATGCTACACTATTTAAAACAATAAGGGAGTAGTCAGCGCGGGGTGGAGCAGCCGCCGCGCAGTTCTGCCAACACAATGAGCTATAGGGCTCTGGCTTAACTTTAAACGACGAGACTTATCTGCCTGTAACAGGGCAGATAGGTCTTTTTTTATGCCGTTTCCTGACACTTCCTGACAAAACGGAGGAATATGCCATGACTTTATTTGACTTGATCCTGATTGCCGTCAGCCTCTCGATGGACGCATTTGCCGTTTCGATCTGCAAGGGGCTGTCTGTCCGCAGGGTCAGCCTTACCCACGCCCTGACCTGCGGGCTTTGGTTTGGCGGTTTTCAGGCGCTAATGCCCGCGCTGGGCTATTTCCTCGGCGACCGGTTTTCGGCGCTGCTGACAAAGTTCGGTCCCTGGATCGCCTTTGTGCTGCTGGCGCTCATCGGTTCCAACATGGTCAAGGAGAGCTTCGGCGGGGACGAGCAGCTGGACGACGACTATTCCGCCAAGGCGATGCTGCCGCTGGCGATTGCCACCAGCATTGATGCCTTTGCTGTCGGCGTCAGCTTTGCCGCCATGCAGGTAGATATTCTGCCCGCTGCCGGGCTTATCGGCATCATCACCTGCCTGCTGTCCGCCGTCGGCGTCAAGGTAGGCGCGCTGTTCGGCGACAAATACCGCGCCCCCGCCGAGCGCATTGGCGGTATCGTTCTGATTTTGATCGGCATCAAAACGCTGCTGACCGGGCTGGGGGTGCTGTAAAATCACCGCCCCTGCAGCCTTTGCGTAAACGCCTGTCTGCCGGGAACTTGCGGGCCGCACATGTGCGGCCCCTACAACGCCGCAATAAAAACGCCCCGGGCTGTATGGAGCTTTTCCACACAACCCGGAGCGTTATTTTATTTATTGTAGGGGTCGCTGCTCGTCATCGGCCCGCGGGCGGATGTGAGCATCCGCCCCTACAGCCTGTCGGCTTCAGCGCAGTACAAGCTTGCCCTCGGCATCTGCGTCCACAGTCAGGGTATCCCCTGCCGCATGGGAGCCGCCGATGATCTCCTTGGCGATCATCGTCTCGACATGGGCCTGAATATACCGCTTCAGCGGGCGGGCGCCGTAGATCGGGTCATAGCCGCCGTCAATGATGGCGTTCTTCGCCGCATCGGTGACGACCAGATTCAACTGCTTGTCGGCCAGACGGCGGCGCAGGTCAGCCAGCATCAAATCCACGATGGAGCCGATCTCCTGCTTCGTCAGGCTCTTGTAGTATACGATGTCATCCAGACGGTTGAGGAACTCCGGACGGAACTGCCGCTTGAGCAGCTGGTCGATGGCGTTCTTAGCCTCCTCGGACAGCTCATTCTTGCCCATCGCGCGGCTCTTTTCAAGATCCTCCAGAATCAGGTCGGAGCCGAGGTTGGAGGTAAGGATGATAACGGTGTTCTTGAAGTCCACCGTGCGGCCCTGACTGTCGGTGATACGGCCGTCATCCAGCACCTGCAGCAGGATGTTAAAGACATCGGGATGCGCCTTTTCGACCTCGTCGAAAAGCACAACACTGTAGGGATGGCGGCGCACAGCCTCGGTCAGCTGGCCGCCCTCCTCATAGCCGACATATCCCGGAGGCGCACCGATCAGACGAGATACGCTGAATTTCTCCATATACTCAGTCATGTCGATACGGACCATGTTCTTTTCATCGTCAAACAGGGCCTGCGCCAGCGCCTTGGCCAGCTCGGTCTTGCCGACACCCGTGGGGCCGAGGAACAGGAAGCTGCCGATTGGGCGGTTCGGGTTGGCGATACCGGCGCGGGAGCGCAGGATCGCGTCCGCGACCTTCTGCACAGCCTCGTCCTGACCGATGACCCGCTGATGCAGCGTGTCCGGCAGGCGCAGCAGCTTTTCGCGCTCGCCCTCGACCAGCTTGGAGACCGGGATACCGGTCCAGCGGGCCACGATGCGGGCGATTTCATCATCCGTCACACGGTCACGCAGTAGGCTGGATTCCTTCTTCTCCTCGGCGATCTTTTCTTCCTCCTCCAGCTGCTTCTGCAGGGTGGGCAGCTTGCCGTACTGCAGCTCGCCAGCCTTGGCGTAATCACCGGTGCGGGTAGCCTTTTCGATTTCAGCCTTGGTGGACTCCACCTCGGCACGCAGGCTCTGCACCTTGTTCACGGCGTTCTTCTCGTTTTCCCACTGGGCCTTCTTGCTGTTGAAGCTGTCGCGCAGCTCAGCCATCTCTTTTTCAAGGGTGGCCAGACGCTGCTTGGACAGCTCATCGGTTTCCTTCTTTAAGGAGGCCTCCTCGATCTGCAGCTGGGTGATGCGGTGGTTCATCTCATCGAGTTCCGCAGGCATCGAATCCAGCTCCGTCTTGACCATGGCGCAGGCTTCATCCACAAGGTCAATGGCCTTGTCGGGCAGGAAACGGTCGGTAATATAGCGGTCGGACAGGGTCGCGGCGGCGATGAGCGCAGCGTCCTGAATTTTGACGCCGTGGTAGACCTCATACCGTTCCTTCAGACCACGCAGGATCGAGATGGTGTCCTCAACGGTCGGCTCGTTGACCATGACAGGCTGGAAACGGCGTTCCAGCGCGGGGTCCTTCTCGATATATTCGCGGTACTCATCAAGCGTAGTCGCACCAATGCAGTGCAGCTCGCCGCGGGCCAGCATCGGCTTGAGCAGGTTGCCGGCATCCATCGCGCCGTCGGTCTTACCCGCACCGACGATGGTGTGCAGCTCATCAATAAAGAGGATGATCTTGCCCTCGGACTTCTTGACCTCGTTCAAGACGCTCTTCAAGCGTTCCTCAAACTCGCCGCGGTATTTTGCACCCGCGACCAGCGCACCCATATCCAGACTGAACACGGTACGGTCCTTCAGATTTTCGGGCACATCACCGCGCACGATACGCTGGGCAAGACCTTCGGCGATGGCAGTCTTGCCTACACCGGCCTCACCGATCAGCACAGGGTTGTTCTTGCGCTTACGGGAAAGGATACGGATCACATTGCGGATCTCGGAGTCACGGCCGATGACAGGGTCCAGCTTGTTGGCGCGGGCCATCTCGACAAGATCCTGCCCGTACTTTTTCAGGGCGTTGTAGGTGTCCTCCGGGTTATCACTCGTCACACGCTGGTTGCCGCGCACCGCACTGAGCTGCTGCATAAATTTCTCAGTCGTAATGCCGAACATCTTGAAAATTTCATTAGCAGCCTTGCCTGGACGCTGCAAAACGCCAAGGAATACATGCTCTACGCTGATGTATTCATCCTTCATCTGCTTGGCCTGTTGCTCCGCTGCGTTGAGGGCGCGGTCAAGATCGCTCGAGATATAAATCTTCTCCGGGTCACGGCCGGAGCCGGTCACACGGGGCAGTGCCTCCACTTTCTGCAAAGCCGCCTGTGCAAAGGCATTGGCGTCCACGCCGAGGGTCTGCAGCATCTGCGGGATAAGCCCGTCCTGCTGCTGGGCCAGCGCGGCGAGCAGATGCTCCTGCTCCACCGCGTTGTTGGAATATTCCACCGCGATGCGCTGTGCAGCCTGCAGAGCCTCACGGGTCTTTTGTGTCATTTGTTCGATATTCATAGTGCGTACCTCCTTCATTGCAGATATCGCATTGCTTGGCAGTCTGATATTTAGATTGCTAATTCATTTGTACTTTCAGCGCCTTTGAGCTATTTTCTGGAAGTTCGTGTATTTTTAGCACTCTATCTGTCCGACTGCTAATATTGTAGCACGTTTCCATACCGTGTCAATAGGGAAATTGAAAACAAATTGTGAAATCGCAAGAAAAATCGTCGGTATAAACCGTAGAAGAAGGCGGAGGGCGGCAGATAGTTAGATATTTTTCTAAATATCTATTGACAAGGGCAGGCGCTTAGCGTATAGTAGAGGCATGGATAGTTAGACGGTTATCTAATTATCTATTTATTATGGGTGATTGCACCGTAGGGGCGGGGCTCTGCTCCGCCCGGAAAAGCCGCAGCCACCACTATGTTCCCGGGCGGATAGGGAATCCGCCCCTACGGCGTAGGGGTCGATGCTTGCATCGACCCGCAAAGTTCTCACCACGAGAGCGGGCACGGGCGGAGCAGAGCCCCGCCCCTACATATGGTAAAGGAGGATGTCAGCCTGCATGGGAGACGCTTTTAAGGCGCTGGCCGACCCGACACGGCGGCGCATTTTAGAATTGCTGGCACAGGGCGATCTGACTGCCGGGGAGATCGCCGCACATTTTGAGATGACGAAACCGTCTGTCAGCCACCACCTGAACATTTTAAAGAGTGCCGAGCTTATCACCGATGAGCGCCGCGGCCAGAACATTGTGTACAGCGTGAATCTGACCGTGTTTCAGGAATTGATGAAGTGGTTTTATGACTGCGGCCTTGTAGGAGGGCACAACGATGAAAAAGAATAAACTGTTTTGGATTTTAACCGTAGGCTGCGTGCTGAATTTTGCCGCGCACCTGTACTTCTACCCTTCCCTGCCGGATATTGTCCCCACCCACTGGGGCGCAAGCGGTCAGGTCAACGGCTGGGGGCCGAAATCCACCATTTTAATTTTGGCCGCCCTTCCGTTTGCAATGCTTGTTATGTTCGAGGTCATCCGCAAAGTCGACCCCAAGCACCAGAATTTTGAGAAATTCGGCAAGGTGTGGAATCTGTTTGTGGTACTGTTCACCGTGATGATGGCCATGTTCAGCTGGCTGAGTGAACTGGCCGTGTTCGGCAAACTGCCGGACAACAGCAGCCTCATCGGCATCCTCGTCTGCGGCGGCATTGGTGTGCTGTTCATTATTTTGGGGAACTTTATGCCGCAGGTCAAGCAGAACTACACCTTCGGCTGCCGCACGCCGTGGGCGCTGAACGATGAGCACAACTGGCAGCGTACCCAGCGCATGGGCGGGTATACCTTTGTTATCATGGGCATCTCGCTTTTGGTGATCGCGTTCCTGGGCGGCCTGCTGGGTGACACCGGGTGCATGATTCTGCTGCTTGTCGCCGTTTTCGGCGGCACAGCCTGGATCTACCTGTACTCATATCTCGTGTATATCGGGAAGATGAAGTAAAGCCCAAAGCCTTCCCCTTTGGGGGAAGGTGGCCCCGCAGGGCCGGATGAGGGGCGGGTGTGCCATTGCTATCCGTTAGCGAGTTTTGACGGCAGGTCGCCCCTCATCAGTCAGCGGGCGTGGCCGCTGACAGCTTCCCCCGAGGGGGAAGCCATATAGGCAAGCAGCCCGTGCTTCGATTGGGAAGCACGGGCTGTTGTTATGTCTTATTCAATCCCTTTTCAATAAACTCCGGGTCCTTATTTATACAACTCCACCAGATTCAGCAGGATCTCAACGCCCTGATCCATCTTCTCGGCGGTGATGCACTCACACGGGCCGTGGAAGTTGAAACCGCCGGTGCCGAGGTTCGGGCAGGGCAGCCCCATATAGCTCAGGGTTGCGCCATCGGTGCCGCCGCGGACGGGGCTTTCGATCGGTGCAAGGCCTGCTGCGCAGATCGCCTTGCGGGCGTTTTCGACCAGATGGAAGTGCGGCTGGATCTTCTCCAACATATTATAATAGCTGTCCTTGATGTCCAGCTCCACGGTACCGGCGCCGTAGCGCTCGTTGAGGCAGTCTGCAATATGCTGCATCTGTGCCTTGCGGGCGGCAAACTTGGCGGCATCGTAGTCACGCACAATGTAGCCCAGATGCGCGGTGGTCACATCGCCCTGCATGCTGGTCAGGTGGAAAAAGCCCTCGCGGCCCTCGGTATGCTCCGGGCGGGAGAAGGCAGGCAGTGCGGCGTGGAATTCCATAGCCACATTCTGGGCGTTGATCATCGCGTTCTTGGCACTGCCGGGGTGGACGCTGAAGCCGTGAACCGTCACGACCGCCGCGGCGGCGTTGAAGTTCTCATAGCTGATCTCGCCGACATCCTCGCCGTCAACGGTGTAGGCGTAGGCTGCGCCGAAGCCCTCTACATCAAACAGGCTTGCGCCCTCGCCGATCTCCTCATCGGGGGTGAATCCGATGCAAAGCTTGCCGTGGGGGCGGTTTTCAGCGATGATGCGCTCCAGCGCGGTCATGATCTCCGCCACACCGGCCTTATCGTCCGCGCCCAGCAGCGTGGAGCCATCGGTCGTGATAAGGGTCTGGCCCTTCATCTCGCGCAGGAACGGGAAGGTCGCGGGATCCAGCACCGTGCCGGTGGCCGGCAGGGTGACGAGGCCGCCGTCATAGTTTTCATGGATCTGCGGCTGCACATTTTCACCGCTGGCATCGTCTGCCGTGTCCATGTGGGCGATAAAGCCGAGGGGCTTGGCGCTCTCCTGCCCCGGGGTGGCGGGCAGGGTGGCATAGACATAGCAATGCTCATCCACATGGGCATCGGCGAGGCCAAGCGCTTTCAGCTCCTCAACGAGGATTTTGGCCAAATCAAACTGGCGCAGCGTGCTGGGGTGGGTGCCGCTGGTAGGGTCAGAGGTCGTGTGGATTTTTACATATTTTAACAGTCGTTCGTAGGCGCGCATGGGCGGGTCCTCCTTGTAAAAAACATTCGGCATGACGCCGGACTTTTGATTTCGTGGCCATTATACCACAAAAAGCAGCAATTTCCAACCCCATGCCCTTTTCAAGCGGGGAATTTTGTGCTAGAATAAATAAGATTATAAAGGTAAACTGCGCCCATGCGCGGTCAAATATAAGGAGGCCATCATGGCAGACAGCATTTTTAAGGATAAGACCCTACTCATCACCGGCGGCACCGGCAGTTTCGGCCATACCGTGCTCAAGCATTTTCTCACCACTGACATCGGCGAGATCCGCATCTTCTCCCGCGATGAAAAAAAGCAGGACGACATGCGCCATGAGCTGCAGGCCCAGTACCCCGAGTACGCGGGCAAGGTCAAGTTCTACATCGGCGATGTGCGCAATCCGCAGTCCATCCGGGACGCCATGCCCGGCGTGAATTACATCTTCCACGCAGCTGCACTCAAGCAGGTGCCCAGCTGCGAGTTCTTCCCGATGCAGGCCGTGCAGACGAACATCATCGGCACCGACAATGTGCTGCACGCCGCCATTGACGCCGGCGTTGAGCGCGTGGTCTGCCTGTCCACCGATAAGGCTGCCTACCCCATCAATGCGATGGGTATCTCCAAGGCGATGATGGAGCATGTCATCTTTGCCAACGCCCGCGTGGCGGCCGAGCGCGGCGGCACGACCATCTGCTGCACCCGCTACGGCAATGTCATGTGCAGCCGCGGCAGCGTGATCCCGCTGTTTATCGACCAGATCAAGGCGGGCAACCCCATCACGATCACCGATCCTAACATGACCCGTTTCCTGATGAATCTGGACGAGGCCGTGGATTTGGTCATGTTCGCGTTTGAGCATGCCAACCCGGGCGACCTGTTCATCCAGAAGAGCGATGCCTCCACCATCGGCGATCTGGCCAAGGCTGTGCAGCAGCTGTTCGGTGATACCGGCACGAACATCATCGGCACCCGCCACGGCGAGAAGCTGTTTGAGACGCTGATGACCCGCGAGGAGCGGCTGCGCAGTGAGGATATGGGCGGCTACTACCGCGTGGCGGCCGACAACCGCGACCTGAATTATGATAAGTTCGTTGTCAAGGGCGAGGTCCACACGATGGCCGATGACTCCTACACAAGCCACAACACGAACCGCCTCGATGTCGAGGGCACTGTCAAGAAGATCCTGACCACCGAGTATGTGCGCAATGCACTGAAGGAGATGGAGGCCGAGAAAAAGGCATGAAAATTCTCGTGACCGGCGCCAAGGGCTTTGTGGGCCGCAACCTCTGCGAAAATCTGAAGAACCTCCGCGACGGCAAGGACCGCACCCGCCCTGCCCTGACCGTGGATGAGGTGTTTGAGTACGACCTTGACACGCCCCCCGCAGAGCTGGACAAATTCTGTGCCGAGGCCGATTTTGTCTTTAACCTTGCGGGCGTCAACCGCCCCAAAAGCAATGACGAGTTCATGCAAGGCAACTTCGGCTTTGCCTCCACCCTGCTGGACACGCTCAAATCCCACGGCAACACCTGCCCGGTCATGCTGTCCAGCTCGATTCAGGCGACCCTGATCGGCCGCTACGGTGAGAGTGACTACGGCAAAAGCAAGCTTGCGGGCGAGGAACTGTTCTTCGACTACGGCAGGGCCACCGGTGCGCCGGTGCTGGTCTACCGCTTCCCGAATTTGTTCGGCAAGTGGTGCCGCCCCAACTACAACAGCGCCGTGGCGACCTTCTGCAATAACATTGCCAACGACCTGCCCGTCACGGTCAACGACCGCGCGACCGAGTTGGAGCTTTTGTACATTGACGATTTGGTTGAGGAAATGCTCGATGCGCTTGAGGGGCATCCCCACCGCTGCGATTATAACGGTCTTACGCCTGTTTTTTGCGAGACAGGCCGTTATTGCGCTGCAACCGTGACCCACAGGGTCACGCTGGGCGAGATCGTTGACCTGCTGGAGCAGTTCAAAGCACAGCCCGCCACGCTGGTGATGCCCCGCATCCCGGCGGGCAGCTTTGCCAAAAAGCTGTACTCGACTTATCTGTCCTATCTGCCAAAGGAGAAGGTCTGCTTTGCACTGAAAAAGAACGAGGATGCCCGCGGCAGCTTTACCGAGCTGCTGAAAACCGAAGGCTGCGGCCAGTTCAGTGTGAATATCTCAAAGCCCGGCATCACGAAGGGCCAGCACTGGCACAATACCAAGTGGGAGTTTTTCATTGTTGTTGCAGGCCACGCCCTGATTCAGGAGCGCCGCATCGGCAGTGATGAGGTGCTGGAATTTGAGGTGCGGGGCGAGGAGCCGCAGGCCGTTCATATGCTGCCGGGCTGCACCCACAATATCATCAATCTGAGCGAGACGGAGGATCTTGTCACGCTGATGTGGGCGAACGAGCAGTTCGACCCGGCCCACCCGGATACATTCTTTGAAAAGGTGTAAAACGGGCGCATTGTAGGGGCGAGCAGTGCTCGCCCGTGCCCGTGTGCGGCAGCGGCAAAGTTCCCGGGCGGATATGGAATCCGCCCCTACGATGTAGGGGTCGATGCTCGTCATCGACCCGGAAGTTTGCCCCGGTCGTAACGTTTCTGCGGGCGAACGATGTTCGCCCCTACATCCCCTGCACATATTAGCTACTAAGGAGAAAAGTATGTCTGACTACAGCAGCATTTCCTTTAAAAACAACGGCAAGCTGAAATTACTTATCATCGTCGGCACCCGGCCGGAGATCATCCGGCTTGCAGCCGTCATCAATAAGACCCGCAAGTATTTTGATGTCATTCTGGCCCACACCGGCCAGAACTACGACTATAACCTGAACGGCGTCTTTTTCCACGATTTGGAGCTTGCCGACCCGGAGGTCTATATGGACGCCGTGGGTGCCGACCTCGGCGAGACGATGGGCAACATCATCGCCGAGAGCTACAAGCTGATGGCTGCCACCCGCCCTGATGCCGTGCTGGTGCTGGGCGATACCAACAGCTGCCTCTCCGTCATCGGCGCCAAGCGGCTGCATATCCCCATCTTCCACATGGAGGCCGGCAACCGCTGCAAGGATGAATGTCTGCCGGAGGAGACGAACCGCCGTATCGTGGACATCATCTCCGATGTAAACATGGCCTACTCTGAGCATGCCCGCCGCTATCTGGCCGACACCGGCCTGCCGAAGGAACGCACCTATGTGACCGGCTCCCCGATGGCTGAGGTGCTGCACCAGAATCTCGAGAAAATCGAGGCATCGGACATTCACGCGCGTCTGGGGCTTGAGAAAGGCAAATACATCCTGCTCTCCGCCCACCGCGAGGAAAATATTGACACCGAGAAGAACTTCACCTCGCTGTTCACCGCCATCAACAAGATGGCCGAAAAGTACGATATGCCGATCCTCTACTCCTGCCATCCGCGCAGCCGCAAGCGGCTGGAGCAGAGCGGCTTCCCGCTTGACAAGCGCGTCATCCAGCATGAGCCTTTGGGCTTCCACGACTACAACTGCCTGCAGATGAACGCCTTCTGCGTCGTGTCGGACTCCGGCACGCTGCCCGAGGAATCGAGCTTTTTTACCAGCATCGGGCATCCCTTCCCCGCCGTCTGCATCCGCACCTCGACCGAGCGGCCCGAGGCGCTTGACAAGGCCTGCTTCATTCTGGCTGGCATTGACGGCGACCATCTGCTGCAGGCGGTGGATGTAGCCGTTGAGATGAACAAAAACGGCGATCTCGGCATCCCCGTGCCCGACTACACCGACGAAAATGTCTCCGACAAGGTCGTCAAAATTATCCAGAGCTACACCGGCGTTGTCAACAAGATGGTGTGGCGCAAATACTAAACAGGAACACGATAGCTTATGCGCATACTGGTAGTGACCCAGCATTTCTGGCCGGAAAATTTCCGCATCAACGATATTGTCGAGGGCTTTGTGCAGGACGGTCTTGCCGTGGATGTACTGTGCGGCCTGCCCAACTATCCGCATGGGGAATGGTTTGACGGCTACAGCGCCGACGGCCCTTTTGAGGAAAGCTATAAGGGTGCCCGCGTATTCCGCGCAAGAGAGATCCCGCGCAAGGGCAACACCGGCAAGACGATCTTTTTGAATTATGTAAGCTGGCCGCTGTATGCGGCCACAGCCCTGAAGCGCCTGCCCGGCGGGTATGATGCGGTGTTCTGCTTCAACACAAGCCCTGTGCTGATGTGCTGGCCTGCGGTGCTGTATGCAAAAAAGCACCATGTACCGTTCACAAATTATGTGCTTGACCTCTGGCCGGAGAATTTGTACAGTGTGCTGCCCGTCAAAAACCGGTTTATGCGGTGGATGGCACAGTCGGTCAGCGACAGCCTGTACAAGCGCTGCGACCGACTGATCGCCATGAGCGAGCCGCTACAGGAGCGTCTGTGCGCCCGCACCGGCAAGACAGCGGCGCAGGTGGCGGTCATTCCGCAGTACTGTGAGGATTTCTACGCCGTGCCGCAGCATGATGCTGCACTGGAGCAGCGCTTTGCCGGGCGGTTCAATCTGGTATTCACCGGTACCTTTACTCCCGCGCAGAGCCTTGACATGGTGCTGCGCGCCGTGCTGGACGCCCGCGCCGCCGGGGCCGAGCGGCTGCACCTGCTGCTGGTCGGGGACGGCATGAGCCGCGAGGCCCTGCAAAACCTCGCCCATGAGCTGCATGCCGGGGATGCCGTGACCTTTTACGGCAGTGTCCCCGCCGCTGATGTACCCAAGTTCACCGCGCTGGCCGATGCCCTGCTGATTTCCCTCTCCGACTCGCCCGATCTGGGCCTGACGGTTCCCGGCAAGCTTGCCAGCTACATGGCCGCCGGCAAGCCGGTGCTGGCCTCAATGAACGGTGCAGGCTATACGGCTGTGCAGGAAAGCGGCGGCGGGCTGGTCAGCCCGGCCTGCGACCAAAAGGCACTGGCAGAGAATATGCTGGCGCTGTATGGCATGACCGATGCCGAGCGCGCGGAGCTGGGGCGCAAGGCCTATGCGTATTACGCCGCACATTACCGGAGAGCCGAGTTGTTGAAGCGGTTGGAGGAATTTACAGTGGAAGGGAAATGAGGAAGCCCACGCAGTCCATTTTCGAGTGGCTTTGTAGGGAGGGGTTTTGACCCCTCCGCGGGGCATCGAGGACGCCGCCCCCTACAAGCCGTCAGGCAGAGTTGTAGGGGCCGCACATGTGCGGCCCGCAGCCTTGCCGTTACCGCCTCTATCCCCCACAAAACGCAACACACCCGAAATTGAGAGGTATACCCATTTTGGATAAAAAAATTCTGGTGATCATCCCCTGCTATAATGAGGAGGATAACATCGTCAACACGGTGGAAAACCTGCGCGCTACCTGCCCGGAGGTGGACTTTCTTGTCGTGAACGACTGCTCGACTGACAGCAGCGCTGCACTGCTGAAAAGCCGTCATTATCCGTTTCTCGATCTGCCCGTCAATTTGGGTATCGGCGGCGGCGTGCAGTGCGGCTACCTGTACGCCGTGCGCCACGGCTATGATGTCGCCGTACAGATGGACGGCGATGGCCAGCACGACCCCGCCTACCTGATGGAGGTCGTGCAGCCGGTGCTGGACGGCGTCTATGACATGTGCATCGGCAGCCGCTTTATTAAAAAAGAAGGCTTCCAGACCAGCTTTATGCGCCGGGTCGGCATCCGCTGGCTGAGCGGTATGATTCGTCTGCTCTGCGGCAAGCGTGTGCTGGATGTCACCAGCGGCTTCCGCGCCACCAATTTGGCCATGACCGCTTATTTTGCGCAGCACTACGCCACCGATTACCCCGAGCCGGAGGCCATTCTGGCGGCAAGTCTGGCCGGTTTCCGTGTGGGAGAGGCCCCCGTCATCATGCGGGAGCGGCAGGGCGGTGTGTCCAGCATCCACAGCTTCAAGAGCGCTTACTACATGATCAAAGTCTCGCTGGCGCTCATCATCGACCGCTTATCCATCCGTAAAGTGAAAGGAGGCCGCGCATGACTGCACACCTGCAGCTGTTTATGATTTTGGGCGCTATTGTGCTGCTGCTCATCATCTTTGCCCTTTTAAAGCGCGGCCTTATGAGCGTAAAATACAGCCTGCTCTGGCTGGCACTGGCTGTCGGGCTTGTCATTGCCGCCGCCTTCCCCTATGTGGTGTATGTGCTGCGCGACCTGCTTGACATTGAGATGCCGGTCAACCTCGTCTTTCTGCTGATGTTCTGCTTCGTGCTGGTGGTGCTGCTGTCCCTGAGCATCGCCATCAGCCAGCTGGCGGACAAATGCAAACGATTGACGCAGGCCAACGCCATACTGGAAAAGCGCGTCCGCGACCTGGAAGAAAAGCAGTGACCCTGCGCCCGAACGGAGAGAGGAATCATGACAATAACCTGGGAGCAGATCCTCGCTTTTTTGTGTGAGGATCAGACGATGGCGATCACCTCGCTGTTGTTTCTTGCCTTTTTTGCGGCGGTGGCACTCATCAATTATGCCCTGCCCCGCGTGCTGCGGCCGTACTTTCTGCTGCTTGCAAGCTACGGCTTTTTCTGCTATGATCCCGTAAACCGCCCGCTCGTCTGGGTCATGGCGGCGGCAACGCTCATCACATGGCTCTGCGGGCTCATCATCGGCAAGGTTCGGTGCAAGCCGGTGCGTATTCTTGCACTGCTGGCCTCGGTCGGGTTCGGCATCGGGATTCTGGTCTACTACAAGTACTGGAACCTTCTGGCAGACTCGCTGGGCGGCAGCCTGCTCTCCCGCCGGGAAAATCTGCTGGCACCGCTGGGGCTGAGTTACTTTACCTTTGCGGCCATGAGCTACACCATTGATGTCTACAAGCGCCGCTGCCGGGTCGAGACGAACCCGCTGCACTATGCGCTGTTTGTCAGCTTCTTCCCCACGCTGATCAACGGCCCGATCGAGCGTTACCCCCAGCTGCGCCCGCAGATCCGCAAAAGCCGCCGCTTCAGCTACCAGCGCTGCGCGGGCGGTGCTTTCCGCATGCTGTGGGGCTACACCAAAAAGATGGTCCTTGCCGACAATCTGCGGCAGTATGTTGCAGCCGTCTACGGTGATATTTCCGCCGTGGGCGGGCCGAACCTGACGGCGGCCACCGTGCTGTTCGCCGTACAGCTGTACATGGATTTCTCCGGCTGCTGCGACATTGCGCTGGGTGCAGCCCGCATTTTAGGCTATGACCTGATTGAGAACTTCGAGTCCCCGTTCGAGGCGCGCACCTTCAACGATTTCTGGCGGCGGTGGCATATCTCAATGACCAGCTGGTTCCGGGATTATGTCTACTTCAGCTTGGGCGGCAGCCGGTGCGCCCCGTGGCGACATTATCTGAACATCGTCATCGTCTTTGTCTGCTCTGGCCTGTGGCACGGCGCGGACTGGCGGTATCTGGCATGGGGCCTTGCCACCGGCCTGTGCGCCGCCTTCGGCGTGATGACGGCCAAGGCGCGCAAAAAGCTGAATCGCTTCAACCCTCTCTACCGTATGGGCTGGTTCAAGGCGCTGTGGCAGTGCCTTGTGACCAATGCGCTGTTCTGCCTGACGCTGGTCTTTTTTGCCTCGGCCATCTACAACACCGACCCATTTGCGGTCTATGGCTCGCTGCTGCAGGGCTGGGACGGTCTGGCCGGGTCGTGGGCGCAGGTGTCGGGGCTGATCTACAGCAGCGGCATTGACGGCCGCCTGCCGGTCGTGCTGCTGTTCGGTTGCTTTGTCGTCTTTGCGGCGGAGCATGGCGGCCGCAGCGTGGCCCGCTGGATACGCCAGCAGGTCTGGCCGCTGCGCTGGACGCTCTACTACGCCGCGGCCGCAGCGATCCTCTTCTTCGCCGCGTTCGGCCAGTCGGCGTTCATCTACCAGCAATACTGAGAAAGGGCGGTGTAATCCATGGCTAAATCCCCTACCCCGATCCCCGCACCGCCGGTCAAGATCCAACGCGGCGCACCCACAAATACCCCCGTAAAAAAACGCCGCCGGAAAAAGCGGGTCAATCCGTTTGTGCTGCTTCTGCGCGGGCTGGCGCGGCGCATCTACTTCGGCGTAAAAACCGCCTTTAAGTTTTTGCTGCTGGTGCCGATCCTCGTCTTTATGGTAGCATTCAGCTACAATGTGGACCGCAGCGGCCTGTTTCAGGGTGCGCTGGCGCCCCGCCGTATCGTGGATCTGATGCTGCAGGGCTATGATGTGACAAATTTTGAGCAGATGGACGAGCGCGAGGTGGTACAATTATTTGCACAGGATGTACCTGAAACGCCCGAGGCTATCGGCATCGGCTCCAGCCGCGTGCTTCAGTTCAACCGTGAAAACACCGGTGTTGAGAGCTTCTTCAACATGGGCGTCACCGGCGCTGATGTGCGCGACAACATGACCAGCTACTACAAGATGGTCACCTACGGCAAGGCCCCCCGCGTGCTTTTGTGGAGCCTTGACCCATGGGTGTTCTACGGCAGTGAGGCCGCGTTTGACGCCCGCGCCGATGCTGACCTGTACAACGAATTTTTAACCAAGGTTCTGAATGTTCCCACCGATTATGAGGAGCCCGACAAGGTCGAGCTGTGGAAGGCGCTGGCTGACCCGGCCTACTTTCAGGGCAATGTGGACTACTATGTCAAGAACCGCGGTCAGGCCACCGTCACCGATGACGAGGGCAACACCATCGAGTTCAACCCCGTGCAGGGCGACCCCTACGACCAGCCTACCACCATCAAGCGGTCAGACGGCAGCGTGCTGTACGATATTGCTTTCCGCAGCCAGACCGAGGATCAGATCCGCACGCTGGCAGCCGAGGCCTGCATGAGCTTCAACAGCGTACATATGGAGGGCTTTGACGAGTTGAGTGACACCCAGATCCGGGCGTTTGACTCCTTTATCAAGTACGCGCAGTCTCAGGGCACCACCGTCATTTTGGTGCTGTCGCCGTGGCATCCGTATCTGTACGGGTATCTGCTGACCGAGCCGGAGCAGCACAAGGGCTTTTTCCTTGTGGAAAACTGGCTGCGGCAGTATTGCGCCGACAACAATGTACCGTTGTACGGCAGCTATGACCCTGCCTGCATCGAGGGTCTGCAGGAGACTGACTTTTTTGACGGCCTGCACTGCGGCGGCACCGGCATTGAGCGGTTCTTCCCCGGCATACCGCAGGCCTTGGCGGATCTTGAGAACGGCACGCTGGCCAATCCGCTGGATGTCCACCCGCGCACCAGCCTTGATGACCCCAACGCTGAACCGGTTGACCCCGACACGAACCAACAGGAGGGATAAACGATGGCTTTTCTTGAGATTTCCTTTAACGCAAAGCGCCCGCTGATTTTGGGGCGCGGCGGCTTTGGCACCCAGCTGAACGACTGGCTCCTTGACGAGGGCTGGGGCAGCGCGGATTTTCTGGACGACAATGCCCCCGATGCCGTGGGCGGTCTGCGCGATTACCCGGACCCGGCCATCCTGCATCCGGGCCGCCCTGCCTTTGTGGCGCTGGGCGATAACAAGCTGCGTGTTGAGCTGCTGCAAAAGTTGACGGCTGCGGGATATGCCACGCCGGTGTTCATCAGCGATGCCGCCTCGGTCAGCCCCAGCGCCGTGCTGGAGCCGGGCTGCATCATCATGCCGCGCGCCTATGTGGGGGCCGGTGTCCATCTGGGCGTTGGCTGCATTGTCAACGCCGGGGCCATCATCGACCACGATGCCGCGCTCGGCCGCGGTGTGCATGTGGCACCCGGCGGCATCGTCAAGGCGGGGGCTGAGGTTGCCGAGTACGCCAAGGTCGATTCCGGCGAGGTCGTCCGCTCCCCATGGGAGGGCCGTTGATGGCCCCCCGCCGCGATTACATTGACGAACTGAAGGGTCTTGGCATCCTGCTGGTGGTGTTCGGCCACTTTATGGAGCAGTACCGGATGAACTATCCGTTCGTCAGTGCGACCTTTTTCTGCATCTATGCCTTCCACATGGCGCTGTTCTGTGCCTGCAGCGGTCTGGTGGCGCGGTTCAACCCGCGCAAGCTGGTCACCCAGCAGCTTTGGCTCTATTTCCTTGGGCAGAGCCTGATGCTTGTCTTTCGCGCAGTCGTTCTGCGGGAGGATTTTGCCGAGAGCGGCGGTGTGCTGGCCGCCCTGCTGCTGCCATGGCGGCACATGTGGTATCTATATGCGCTGATCTTCTGGCACCTGACGCTGCCGCTGCTCTGCCTGCTGCGTGACCGCTTGGGGCTGGCCGGCTCCTGTCTGGGCATGGCGCTGGCGATGGCCGTGGGGCTGGCCGGCGGGCTGATAGACTGGCCGTTCATGCTTGTGCGGGTGTTCGCCTTCTTCCCGTTTTATGCCTTTGGCGTGCTGTTCCGTCCCCAGCTGGATACGCTGGCCGCCTTTGCCGCACAGAACCGTGCCGCACGGCTGCTACCTGCAGCAGGCCTGGCGGTCGGCTACGGTCTCTATTTTATCCGGGTCTTTTGCTCGGAGACGATCTTGGACAACAGTGCCGAGCTGTTCCACGATGTAAGCTATGCGGGCGGCGACCGGCCGGAATACCGCATCGTCTTTTATCTGGTCGGCATTGCCACCACGGCGGCGCTTGTGGCAGCCTTCAGCAGCGGGCGCCGACTGACTGGTCTGGGGCGGCGCACTCTTGCCATCTACCTGCTGCACCTGCCGATTCTTGCGTTGCTTGTGCATCTGCAGCTTTTTGAGCCGCTGCGCGGCGCGCCCGTGGCATTGCCCGTGCTGTGGTACACACTGCTGGCCACAGCAGCATTGGCCGTGCTGAACTGGCAGCCCGTGCAGACTCTCTTTGATTTTGCCGCAAACTGCTGGTATAAGCGCGGCAAATCGTAACAGCAAACAGCAATTTGTATTCTGGTTTTGCACCTCCCTTTTTAAAAGGGAGGTTTTTTATTTTCTGCTTGACAGCAGCGCTACTTTGCATTACAATATAGTCAAGGAACATGGCAATACAAGGTAGTCAGGAGGGTAGACGATGTTTGATCGCGCGCAGCTGCGCAAGGGAACGCTGGAGGGGTGCATTTTAAAAATCATCTCGCGTGAGGCGACCTATGGCTATGCCATTGCCGTCACCCTGCGGGAGAGCGGCTTTGACGACCTGACCGAGGGCACACTCTATCCCCTGCTGCTGCGGCTGGAGCGCAAGGGGCTGATCGCGGCGGAGTACCGCGCCGGCTCCGGCGGCCCGAGCCGCAAATATTACCGGCTGACGCCTGACGGCGAGCAGTATCTGGCAGAATTTACTGCGGCATGGCAGACCACCGGTGCCGCCGTAAACCGCATTATGCAGAATAAGGAGGGCTGAACCATGAAAACAATGCGCAACGAATACCGCGACTTGAAAAAAGAGAACGACCTGATTTTTTCAACGCTGGCAGAGTACGACCGCGACACCATCACGGAAATCATCAGCGTAGCGGACAACACACGCGGCATCGGGTACGAGATCGAGCTGATCCGCAAGGACCTGATTGCGATGGCGGCACAGGCCGAGGCCCGGCGCGACTATCTGCCGTCGGTCATCGGGGATGTAGATGTTTTTAAACGGAATCTGCTGGCCAGCATGCCCAAACCGAAGTTTGCGGATTACATGGCAGACAGCCTTGTGTGGCTATGCACATTTGCGTTGGCCTCCGCCGCGACCTATACGGTGATAGGCCGCCCGTGGGACTGCCATTACGACTCGGTCTGGCTTGTGCTCTGCATTGCCATTATGATGCCCAGTGCGTGGCTGCTGCAGCGCATTGTCCCCGCCGAGTGGGCGGCCTCTACCGAAAAAGGTGTGCGGTACGGTGCCATTACAGCCGCCATGATGCTTTTGTGGTTCGTGGAGTTTTGGCTCGTCGACAAATGGGTCACGCCGCTGCTGCCCACGGTGGGCCTGCCCAACCTTGCGGCAGTCATCCTGTTCGGCGCGGCACTGGCAGCGCTGCTTGTCTGGCGCAACCATCGCCGCAACGAGCTTGCCGAAAAGCGGCCTTGGCGGGATGTGATGGAGAAATAAAAGCGTCCCCCGATGGTGCGGAGCCATCGGGGGACGCTTTGCCTTCCCCTGCGGGGGAAGGTGGCCGAACGCAGTGAGGTCGGATGAGGGGCGAGCTTTCCGCAGTTGCCCATAAACGGGTTGCCGCGGGAAGGTCGCCCCTCATCAGTCACCTTCGGTGACAGCTTCAGTCTACGCGCCAAGTGCCGCCTACGGCGGTTGCGCTTCGACACGCGCCTGCGGGCGCAGCCCCTCGGGGGAAGCCTTTTAAATATGCTCCAAAATCCGGTCGCACATCTCGGTGCAGCCGACCCTGATGCAGCCGTCTGCCATCATATCAGCCGTGCGGTAGCCGGCATCGAGAACCGCGTTCACGGCAGCCTCGATTTCATCCGCCTCGACCGGCATGTCAAAGCTGTAGCGCAGCATCATGGCGGCGGAGAGGATGCAGGCGATTGGGTTCACGACATCCTGCCCGGCAATGTCGGGTGCGGAGCCGTGGATCGGCTCATACAGACCGCAGGTGCCCTCGCCCAGAGATGAGGACGGCACCATACCGATGCTGCCGGTGATCTCGCTGGCCTCATCGGAAAGAATGTCGCCGAACATATTTTCCGTCACAATAACATCAAATTGCGCGGGGTTTTTGCAGATCTGCATGGCGCAGTTGTCCACAAACATCTCACTGTATTCGACCTCGGGGTAATCGGCCTGCAGACGGTGCATGACGGCGCGCCACAGACGGCTGGTGTCCAACACATTGGCCTTATCCACACAGGTCAGCTTTTTGCGGCGCTTCATGGCTGTTTCAAAGCCGATGCGGCCGATGCGCTCGATCTCATGCTCCGCGTAGGGCATCGTGTCGATGGCGACCTTCTCGCCGTTGTGCTCGACCATCTTATGCTCACCGAAATAGACGCCGCCGATCAGCTCGCGCACAACAAGGAAGTCAATGCCCTTATCCACGATGGACTTTTTCAGCGGGGAGGCATCGGCCAGCTGGGGCCAGATTTTAGCCGGGCGGTTGTTGGCGTACAGGCCCATGCCGGCGCGCAGCCGCAGCAGGCCCTTTTCGGGGCGCTTTTCGCCGGGCAGTCCCTCCCACTTGGGGCCGCCGATGGCACCGAGCAGGACACTGTCAGCGTTTTTGCATTTTTCCAGTTCGGATTCCGGCAGCGGGTCACCGAATTTGTCGATAGCCTCGCCGCCCATGTAGGCGCGGGTATAGGTAAAGGTGTGGCCGTGTCTGGCCGCGATTTTATCCAGGACGCGCACCGCCTGGGTCACGATCTCCGGGCTGGAGCAGTCGCCGTAGATCAGAGTGATGTTTTTCTGCATAGTTCTGTTCTCCCTCTCGTTGCTATTGTAGGGGCGGGACATGTCCCGCCCTCAGCCTTTCCGTCACAGCACTTTTGCCGTAAAGCCGCGGGCCGGGCATGCCCGGCCTCTACAGGGCATCAGTCCTTCAAGCTGTTCATCAGCCCGCCCTTGGCAATGATGTTCTGGATAAACGGCGGGAACGGCGCGGCCTGAAAGGTCTGGCCTGTGGTTTCGTCCGTAATGACGCCGGTGTCAAAGTCGATGCTTACCGTGTCACCCTCGGCGATTGCCTCGCTTGCGGCGGGACATTCGAGAATCGGCAGGCCGATATTGATGGCATTGCGGTAGAAGATGCGGGCAAAGCTTTTGGCGATGACGCAGCTGATGCCGGACGCCTTGATGGCAACGGGGGCATGCTCACGCGAGGAGCCGCAGCCAAAGTTTTCGCCGCCCACCATGATGTCACCGGCCTTGACGCGGGCGACAAAGCTCTTGTCGATGTCCTCCATGCAGTGGCTCGCCAGCTCGGCGGCGCTCTGGGTGTTCAGATAGCGGGCGGGGATAATGACATCGGTATCAATGTTATCGCCGTATTTAAAAACAGGACCTCTTGCGTTCATAGCTCAAACCTCCCTGGGGTCGGTGATGTAGCCGGTCAGTGCGCTGGCCGCTGCCGTGGCGGGGCTGGCAAGATAGACCTCGGAGTCCACATGCCCCATGCGGCCGACAAAGTTGCGGTTGGTGGTGGAGACACAGCGCTCCCCCGCTGCCAGAATGCCCATGTAGCCGCCCAGACAGGGGCCGCAGGTGGGCGTGGAGACGATGCAGCCTGCATCAATAAACGCCTCGGTATAGCCGCGCAGGATGCACTCCTTGTAGACGGCCATCGTGGCGGGGATAATGATGCCGCGCACACCCTTGGCAATGTGCTTGCCCTTCAAAATCTCATAGGCAGCCTGCATATCCTCAATGCGGCCGTTCGTGCAGGAGCCGATGACGATCTGGTCGATCTTGATGTTCCTGCCCTCTCTGGCCGGGTGGGTGTTTTCAGGCAGGTGCGGGTAGCTGACGGTAGGCTCGAGCGCATCAAGGTCGATCGTGATGGTCTGCTCATACACAGCATCAGGGTCAGCCTCGTACTTCGTCCACGGGCGCTGGCTGCGGCCCGTGAGATACGCCTCGGTGATCGCATCGACCGGGAAGATGCCGTTCTTGGCACCGGCCTCGATGGCCATATTGCAGATGCAGAGCCGGTCCTCCATCGTCAGGCTGCTGACGCCCTCGCCAGTAAACTCAAGGCTCTTGTACAGTGAGCCGGACACACCGATTTCGCCGATGAGGTGCAGGATAACATCCTTGCCGGTGACAGGCTTGCGCAGAGTTCCCTTCAGCTCCACCTTGATGGCGGCGGGTACCTTAAACCACGCCATGCCCTTTGCCATGCCGGCGGCCATATCGGTGGAGCCGACACCGGTGGAGAACGCCCCTACCGCACCGTAGGTGCAGGTGTGGCTGTCGGCACCAATGATGCAGTCACCGGCGGTCACGATGCCCTTTTCGGGCAGCAGGGCATGTTCAACGCCCATCTGGCCCACATCGTAGAAGTTGAGAATGTCGTACTTGTCGGCAAACTCGCGGCACTGCTTGGACTGCGTTGCGCTCTTGATGTCCTTATTGGGGACAAAGTGATCCAGCACAATATTGACGCGGGTCTTATCAAACACCGAGTCAAACCCGGCTTTTTCAAATTCATTGATGGCGACCGGGGTCGTGATGTCATTGCCCAGCACGATGTCGAGCTTGGCATTGATGAGCTGGCCCGCCGTCACGGCTGCCTCGCCGCAGTGGGCCGCTAAGATTTTTTGGGTCATGGTCATGCCCATGGTGTGTACCTCCGTTCATTTTTCTCTTGGCTCCCCCTTAGGGAAAGGCAAATCCGCTATCTATTATTGATCGCACTCACCAATGCCTTAATGCCTGCCACGATAATATCGGTGTGGGTGCCGCAGCCCCATGTCTCCTCGCCGGAGGCCCATTTCAGCCCGACATAGGAGCAGGCGCGGGCGTTCGTGTCGGCGTCCAGCGCATGCTCGCTGTAGTGTACCAGCGTAAAGTGCATCCCGGTCTGCTGCTCGATGGCCGTGGCCACGGCGTCCAGACGACCGTTGCCGGTGGCTGTGCAGGGGGTCGTGTTGCCGCCGCTGGTGATCGTCACCTTGGCGGTGATGCTGCCGTTCTCGTTCTGGACGAAGTGCGCCTCGGACACATTCAGCGGCGCGGTGTGGTTGAGATAGCTCTTTTCAAAGACGGCGAGGACCTCCTGCACGCTCAGCTCACGATGCTCATGATCGCTGACCTCCTTGACGCGGTAGCCGAGATCCTCCCGCATTTTGGGCGGCGGGTTGTAGCCGTAGTTCTGCTGCAGCAGGAATCCGATGCCGCCCTTGCCGCTCTGGGAGTTGATGCGAATAACATCGGCATCGTAGGTGCGGCCGATGTCATGTGGGTCGATGGGGATATACGGGCAGGTCCATTCATGGAGATGCTTTTCCTTGCGCCATGTCATGCCCTTGGCAATGGCGTCCTGATGGCTGCCGCTGAACGCCGCAAAGACAAGGGCGCCGGCGTAGGGGGTGCGCTCATACACATGCATCCGGGTAACGCGCTCATACACCTCGCAGATGGCAGGCATATTGCTGAAATCAAGGTGCGGGTCAACGCCGTGGCTGTACATATTCATGGCCAGCGTGATGGCGTCCACATTGCCGGTGCGCTCACCGTTGCCGAAAAGGCAGCACTCGATGCGCTGGGCACCGGCCAGCACGGCCAGCTCAGCATCCGCCACGCCGCAGCCGCGGTCATTGTGCGGATGGGTGGACAAAATGACACTGTCGCGGTATTTCAGGTGCTTGGAGCACCACTCGATCTGGTTGGCGTAGATGTGAGGCATGCTCATCTCGACCGTGACGGGCAGGTTGATGATCATCGGGCGGTCGGGCGTGGGCTGCATGACATCCAACACGGCGTTACAGACCTCAACCGCGTAGTCCGGCTCGGTACCGGTAAAGCTTTCGGGGCTGTACTCAAACAGGAAGTTACCCTCGTACTCCTCGCTGAGCTGCTTGACAAGCTTTGCGCCGTCCACGGCGATCTGCTTGATCTCCTCCTTCGACTTTTTGAACACCTGCTCGCGCTGGGCAACGCTGGTGGAGTTGTAGAAGTGGATGATGGCCCGCGGTGCGCCCTTGACGGCCTCGAAGGTCTTGCGGATGATATGGTCGCGGCACTGGGTCAGCACCTGCACCGTCACATCCTGCGGGATGCGGTTGCCGTCAATGAGGGTGCGCAGGAACTCATACTCGGTCTCGCTGGCCGCCGGGAAGCCGACCTCGATTTCCTTAAAGCCGATTTTGACGAGCATATCGTAAAACTCAATTTTTTCCTCAAGGCTCATCGGTACGATCAGGCTCTGGTTGCCGTCGCGCAGGTCCACGCTGCACCACGCCGGGGCTTTCTCGATATGGTCCTTCTGCGTCCACTCGTAGACATGGCCGGGCTCGACCGGCGGCGGACAATACCCTACACTGTACTTTGTTGCGTCCATCATAACTAAAAATGCCTCCTTCAAAGCGTTCGGTTCGCACTTTGAGGGAGACAAAAAGAAACCGTCCCCCAAAGGCGAAAGACCTTTGAGAGACGGGAGCAAAATTCAAACTTGCTGTACCCGCGGTACCACTCTCATTGCCGTGTAACGGCCGCTCTGTACGATCAGCCCTGCGGGCGAATCGCGCCTGTATGATAACGGTCAGGCTCCGTCCGCACCTACCTGTCAGCGCGGCTGCTCCGAGGCCAGTATACAGCACCCGCCATACCGCCTTGCACCGACCGGCGGCTCTCTGTAACGGGATGAGTGCTGCTTTCTCCCCTTCACTGCATTTGGAATGGTTTTATTTTAGCGGATTACAGCGGGAATGTCAAGCATTATTTTTGCAAAACTCGCAAGGATGTGTTTTGTGTTTATCAACATTGTTTATGTAGGGGCCGGGCATGCCCGGCCCTCGCGTGAAGGCCAGCAGGCGCTTATGGGAAAGTTGCGGGCCGCACATGTGCGGCCCCTACCGTGTGCCGCTATTTTTACAGGGTTTTCTTTTTATTGTTTATATGATATACTTATAGTGATTTTTGTTTAATCCCGAAAGGATTCATCTATGCTTTACCATAAATACAAGCCGTCGGCCGCGCGGGTCTACTGCGCAGGGCTGGCGCTGCTGCTGGTGCTGAGCGAGGTTTTCAGCTCCAACATTCAAGCTACGCTGCCGGGGTTCAGCCGTCTGGCGCGGCTGGGGCTGACCGGCTGCGCCGTGCTGCTGCTGGCGGGCAAGATCGTGCTGCTGACCAAGTATGAGACGCGGCTGCAGAAGGTGCTGGTCTGCGCGGTGCTGGCGTATACGGCCTTTACCGCATGGTACGGCGGCGACCAGTGGTTTTTTCTGGCGGCGCTGGTCGGGCTGGGGGCCAAGGATGTGGACCTGCAAAAGGCGCTGCGCGTCTATCTGATCACCGCTGCGGCGGGGCTGGTGCTTGTGCAGCTTCTGCACTTTGCCACACCGCTGATGCCCTATAACTTCTACTGCCGCAACTGGGATTTCGGCTATGGCCACTACAACGGGTTCGGCGCACGGCTGGTCGGCGTCTTTTTTGCGTGGGGCTGGCTGCGTCACGACCGGCTGCGGGCATTCGACTGGGCCGGGCTGGCGGCGCTGGCGATCTTCACCTACAAGGTACCCGGCAGCCGCGGGGCGTTCGGCGGCATGGCAGTGCTGTTTGCGCTGTTTTTTGTGCAGCGTTTTCTGCCGAGGCTGTTCGACAATAAGATCTTTTATGCGCTGGCACTTGCCCTGCCGGTCGCGCTGGCGGCTTTCAGCCTGTACGCCGGGTATGTCTACAATCCGGAATGGCCGTATGAGCGTATGGCGCTGCTCCTGTTGAGCATCGCCCTGTCCGGCCGGTTTGAAATCTGGCACAATGTGTTCTGGAGTGCGCCCCTCTCGCTGCTGGGCGGTCTGCCTACCGACGGCGATGAGCATCACGCCATCGACAACACCTTTCTGGCGGTGCCGATGAACAAGGGTGTGCTGGGTGCAATCCTAGTTGCAGCGGTCTTTCTGCTGCTGCTGTGGCGGCTGGCAAAGAAGCATCGCTCAACTGAGGTCATCTGCCTGATGGCGCTGACTTTATATCTCTTTATGGAGAATAAGCCGTTTTTGCTCTCCGCCAATCCGTTTTTGCTGATGCTGCCGGTGGTGTTTTTTAACGCAGAAGTTGGCAAAGCACAATCTGAATCGTAAAAAAGCCGCCGACCGGTTTTGTCCGGTCGGCGGCAATTTTTATTATGGCTTAGCGGTTCTGCGGGCCGTTCTTCAGGATAACGTCATGGCTGCCGCCCTCAACGATGGAGGTGGAGGACACGACTGTCAGGCGGGCCTTCTCCTGCAGCTCGGGGATGGAGAGCGCGCCGCAGTTGCACATGGTGGAGCGCACCTTGTACAGGGTGGTCTGCACACCGTCCGCCAGAGAGCCGGCGTAGGGGACGTAGGAGTCAACGCCCTCCTCAAAGCTCAGCTTCTGTGCGCCGCCGAGGTCATACCGCTGCCAGTTGCGGGCGCGGTTGGAGCCCTCGCCCCAGTACTCCTTGACATAGTTGCCGCCAACGCGCAGCTTGTTCGTCGGGGACTCATCAAAGCGGGCAAAATAACGGCCCAGCATGACGAAGTCAGCGCCCATGGCCAGTGCCAGCGTGATGTGGTAGTCCTGCACGATGCCGCCGTCAGAGCAGATGGGGATGTAGATGCCGGTCTCCTTATAATACTCATCGCGGGCCTTGGCAACCTCGATGACAGCCGTAGCCTGACCGCGGCCGATGCCCTTGGTCTCGCGGGTGATGCAGATGGAGCCGCCGCCGATGCCGATCTTGATGAAGTCTGCACCTGCCTTGGCAAGGAAGAGGAAGCCCTCGCGGTCAACAACATTGCCTGCGCCGACCTTAACCTTATCGCCGTAGTTCTCGCGGATCCATGCAATGGTGCGGGACTGCCACTCGCTGAAGCCCTCGGAGGAGTCGATGCAGAGCACATCCACACCGGCGTCCACCAGTGCGGGCACGCGCTGGGCGAAGTCGCGGGTATTGATGCCGGCGCCGACCACATAGCTCTTGTTCTCGTCGAGCAGCTCGTTGACGTTCTCCTTGTGGGAGTCGTAGTCCTTGCGGAAAACCATATACTGCAGGTGGCCCTCGGCGTCGATCAGGGGCAGAGAGTTGATCTTGTTGTCCCAGATGATGTCGTTGCAGTCATGCAGGCTGGTGGTGTCGGGGGCCGTGACCAGCTTGTCCAGCGGGGTCATGAACTCGGTGACCTTGAGGTCCATCGTCATGCGGGAGAGGCGGTAGTCGCGGCTGGCCACGATGCCCAGCAGCTTGCCGTGGGCAGTGCCGTCATGGGTGATGGCAACGGTGGAGTGGCCGGTGCGGGTCTTGAGGTCCAGCACATCGCCGAGGGTAGCCTCCGGCGGCAGGTTGGAGTCAGAGGTGACAAAGCCCTTCTTGTAGGCCTTGACGCGGCGGACCATATCGGCCTCCTGCTCAATGGTCTGAGAGCCGTAGATGAAGGAAACGCCGCCCTGCTTGGCCAGCGCAATCGCCAGCTTTTCGCCGGAGACGGACTGCATGATGGCAGAGACCATCGGGATGTTCATCTCCAGCGGGCAGGCCTCCTCACCCTTGCGGTACTTGACCAGCGGGGTCTTGAGGCTGACAGCCGTGGGGACGCACTCCGAGGAGGAATACCCCGGAACCAGCAGATATTCACCAAAAGTACGGGACGGCTCGGAAAAATAGTATGCCATAATACACTCTCCTGACTTTCCTGTTTCGACATTTTTCGTATTAGAAAGATTGTACCACAACCGCGGACAAAATACAAAGGATTCCTGCGGAAATCTTTCTTGCACCGCAAAAACGAAAGTTGTGGAATTTGAACAAGTTTGCGGGGCAGGAGTATGATTTTGGGGCGGCCAGGCGGGCCGATGCGAGCATCGGCCCCTGCCATACGGGATTACTGCGTCGTCGTCAGCACTACATCGCCCATCGACGCGGTAAGGGTCACGCTGCGGGGCGCGGCGGCTGTTTGGGTGTAGGTGCTGCTCATCGTCCTGCCGTTGAACACCACATTCCCCATGGACGTTTGCAGGTCAAGCGCGTAATCGTCGGGCCTGCCGTCCACCGTCAGGCCAATATCGCCCATGGCAGCTTCGACTTTAGCGGTTTCAACGCCCGCCAGCAGCCCCAAATCAAAATTGCCCATTGAGATATTCGCCGTAAACTGCTCTGCCTGCACGGTGCTACCGGTAAAGTTGCCCATCGCCAGGTCTAAGTCGATGCTGTCGGCGGCGATGGTATTGCTGTTGTCAAATTCTGCATCGCCCATAGCGACAGTGATGGAGAGCCTTTTAAAATGGAAGGTATTCGCATCCGGCACGGACAGGACAAACTCAGGCTCGGGCCCCAGCTCTTTGCCGAGGTTGTAGTTGGCGGGCACCTTGTAGCTGACACGCACCGGGCTTGTGTTGTCGCCCGTGTTGGTAAAGGTGAACCAGTCCTGACGCAGGTTCGTGCAGAAAAGGGTCGGCTCCGCCGCACCACTGTCCACAACGACTGTGACCGCGCCGTAGTCGATGTCGAAGGTTATATTTTTGGCGTCGGCCAGACCGGTGGTGAAATCCATCTTCTCCAATGGGCTGCCGCTGTCCGCGTCCTCGGTGGAGGCGGTCCCGTTGTAAAAGTCCTCGGTGCTGACAAGACCGGATGCAGCAGTTTCTTCCTCCGTCGGCGCAACAACCATCGACGCTGTGCCGCCGCCGGGCTTTGCAAAACTCAGCACAAGGACGCCCAGCTGAATGAGAAGCGCCGCAACAATGACAACGGCGAAAATCATCCACATGGTTTTTGCCCCGGGGCCGTGCTTTTGAGGCTGGGCAGGCTGCGGGTCGGCGGCGGGCGGCTCCGGGGCGGTGGGCGGCACGGCACCGCCGCGTGCGCTCTCGGGTACGGCGGGGTCGGCGTCCGGCGTCAGCCCCTCCCCTTCCAGAATTTTGCGGGCGGCCTCGGCAGGGTCGCCCAGCTCGGCGGCGGTGGCGTCCTCGTTGTCGGGGCCTGCGGCGTCGAAGTATTCCTCATAATAATTCAGTGCGTCGCGGCGCGCATCAGCAGGCAGGGCAGACAGCCGTTTTTCCAGCTCGGATAAGTACTCGTATTTTTTCATTGCTGCTCCCCCTTAAAGAGCTTGTTGATTTTTGTGGTGTAGGCTTCCCACTCGGCGGTAAACTCTGCCAGCCGTGCGCGGCCTGCGGGCGTGATTTGATAGTAGCGGCGGTTGCGGCCATTGAAGGCTTCGTCATGGACGGTCAGGCAGCCGTCCTTTTGCAGGCGGCGCAGCACCGGGTACAGCGTGGATTCCGACAGGTCCAGCACCGCGCGGACCTCCTGCGTGATCTTATAGCCGTAGGTGCCCGTTTCCTCCCGCCCGACGACAGCCAGCACAATGGCATCCAGCAGCCCCGCCGTGGTGTTGATGGCCATAGGGTGCCCCCTTTCCGGGTGTATGGTGTATTGGGTTATATATTATATAGCATATAATATTGTAGATTGCAATAGGCTGCCGCAACAAAATTATGTAGGGGCGGACATGGTTCACCCCCGGTCTCGTGTGGCAGTACATACGCTTCCGCGCCGCCGCATAGTAGGGGCCGGACATGTCCGGCCCTGGCGCTATAAGGTATAGCCGCGTTTACGGGAAGGTCGCGGGCCGGGCATGCCCGGCCCCTACAGGGCTGCACGCCCGGAATCGCGCGGTTACCGCAGAGTTGGCAGACAAACAAGATTTGCCCGTCCGCCTTTACTGCTCTATTTCCTTATATAAATAGGCCAGTGCATCCTCCAGGCCGCCCAGCTGGTCGATCAGGCCCTCCTCCACAGCCTGATGACCGTCCAGCACAGTGCCCATATCCATGACCAGCTCCCCTGTGTTGTGCATCAGCTGGGTGAACCGCCGGGCCGTGATGCCCGAGTGATGCGCGACAAAGCTGACGATCCGCTCCTGCATCTGCTCAAAATAGCGCAGGGTCTGCGGCACCCCCAGCACCATGCCGGAATGGCGCACCGGGTGGACCGTCATTGTTGCAGTGGGTACAATAAAGCTGCGGCGGGCGGCCACGGCCAGCGGGATGCCGATGGAGTGGCCCCCGCCCAGCACCAGCGTGGCGCTGGGCTTGCTGACCCCTGCGATCAGCTCGGCCAATGCAAGGCCGGCCTCGACATCGCCGCCGACCGTGTTTAAGATCACCAGCAGTCCCTCGACCTCGGGGTCCTCCTCAATATCGACAAGCTGCGGGATGACATGCTCATATTTTGTCGTCTTTTGCGCATCCGGTGCGATGCTGTGTCCCTCGATCGTACCGATTACCGTCAGGCAGTGGATGGCATGACGGCCCTTTGTGGCAGGCACAATGCCGTCCTCCTTGATCAAATCATGCTCCAACCGCTTTAATGCGGCCTCCTCGGTGGGGTTTTCTGTGATTTGAGGCTTGCTTTTTGGCTTTTTTGCGTTTGTTTCCATCTTCATTCTCCTTTTTTGCACAGCTGCACACAGAAAAAGTCTGTCCTCCCGGCAGGCAAAATATGCACGCTTTTGCAGAATAGGCAACTCGTGTTTGTCGATGCCGCCAAAAAGCTTTGTTAGGTTTTTGTATATCCCTATAATATTTGGGAAATCCCACAAAAAACTTAGACAAAAAATTGACAACTGACGCGGCGCATTTTATAATAAGTTATAAGATAAATACAGATAAGAGGTATTCGATCATGGCTGTCCAAAATAAGGTGTCGCTTCCGGTCATCAAGCGGCTGCCCAAATATTATCGTTATCTGACCAATCTGTCCGCTGACGGGAAGGACAAGATTTCCTCCAGTGAGCTGGCCCACATGATGGGCACCACCGCCAGTCAGGTGCGGCAGGACTTCAACTGCTTCGGCGGGTTCGGCCAGCAGGGCATCGGCTACAAGGTGGATGTGCTGCGCGCTGAGATCGGCAAGCTGCTCTTCGGTGACGGCGAAAGACTGCCCACCATTCTGGTCGGTGCCGGCCGTCTGGGTTCTGCGGTGTCCAGCTTCATCAGCCGCGACACCAACGGCTACCGGCTGCTCGGCGTCTTTGATGTCAACCCCGACCTCATCGGCAAGGAGATGTGCGGCGTTCCCATCCTGCCCCTGAGTGATCTGGACAAATTCTGCGCGGAGCATCACCCCGAGGTAGCGGTTCTCTGTGTGCCGCGCCAGAGCGCCATGGATCTCGCCGGCGAGCTGGTGGAGCAGGGCATCAAGGGCTTCTGGAATTTCAGCCATTACGACCTGTCCGTTGAGTACCCAGATGTCACGGTGGAGAATGTCCATCTGGGCGACAGCCTGATGAGCCTGGGGTACAGGCTGAGAAATCAGGAAAAGTAATCTCCCTATAAAAAGACCGCCTTGTAGGGGCCGCACATGTGCGGCCCTCAGCCTACTGGTTGACGCGCGATTGCAGGAAGGTTGAGGGCCGGGCATGCCCGGCCCCTACGGTTATCAATAAACCGATAAGGAGCCAACATGGCAAAACTATATTTTCGGTACGGCGCAATGAACAGCGGCAAAACCACTGCCCTGATGCAGGTCGCCCACAACTATAAAGAGCGCGGTATGCGGGTGCTGATCCTCAAGCCTGCCATCGACACAAAGGGGCAGGACTCGATCGTCTCCCGGCTGGGTATCTGCTGCAAGGTGGATCAGCTCGTCACCCCCGAGGTGGACATTACGGAGTTGGTCCGGGCCGATGAGGCCGCCCACGGCAAAATTGCCTGCGTGCTTTGTGATGAGAGCCAGTTTTTCACGCCCGAGCAGGCCGACCAGCTGTTTCTTGTCACGGTCGATCTGGGTATTCCGGTCATCTGCTACGGCCTGCGGGCTGATTTCATGATGCGCGGCTTTCCCGGCTCGACCCGGCTGCTGGAGATCGCCCATACGATCGAGGAGCTGAAAACCATCTGCGCCTGCGGGCGCAAGGCAATCTGCAACGGTCGCAAGGTCAACGGCGAGTTCGTCTTTGAGGGCGCGCAGGTCGCCATCGACACAGTGGATAATGTCGAGTATCAGAGCCTTTGCCCCCAGTGCTGGTACCGCGAGTACCGCGCTTTTCTGGCGCGGCACCCCCACAAATAAGATATTCCGCGCAGATTTTGTCCCGCCGCTGCACACGGCGGGATTTTTTATGCGCTTGTTTTGCAGCCATCTGCACTGCAAAATCGGTGTGTTATACAGCGGCACAAAAATTGCGGTTCGCTCACGCCAGCCTGCCTGCGCAGCGCCGCGGATGCCAAAAGCGCAACTATATTGCACCGCGCGTATTTAGATGCAATATTATTTGCAATTTCGCACTTTTCTTGCAGAAAACCTGCATTTTTTGCGATTTTCCGCGCATTTCGACAGGTAAGAAAAAGCGCGCTTGCGGCAGGAAGGCAACGCAAGCCGCGCGGCTTCTTGTAGCAATCTGCACAAACAGTGTTGTTAGTATTCGTTGATTTTGACGGTGGTGTCAAATTGGTTACAGGCAACAAAGCAAGATTTGTTCGGTTTCTTTGCGAACACACCAATTTGACTGTTTATTTTGCGTGAACATTTTGTTATTATATAGACAAGCGAAAGGCAGATGTTGTGGTGCGGTTCCCGCACACAGCAGCCTGCGTCAATACATCGCACAGCAATATTAGGAGGACAAAAACATGAAGAAGGCAATTTCTCTCGGTGTTGCCGCCGCCATGGCAGCTACCCTGCTGGCCGGCTGCGGCACGGCCGCCAGCAGCGCCCCTGCTGCTTCCAGCGAGGCCGCCAGCACGGCAGACAGCACTGCTGCCAGCTCTGAGGTTACCGCTTCCGAGGCCCACGAGATCAACACCACCGATCCTATCGAGCTGACCATCAGCTGGTGGGGCGGCGACTCCCGCCACGAGGCTTACCAGAAGGCTCTGGAGGCTTTCCACGAGAAGTACCCCAACATCACCGTCTCCCCCACCTACGGCGCATGGTCCGGCTGGGAAGAGAAGCAGTCCACCGCACTGGCTGCGGATCAGGGCTCTGATGTCATGCAGGTCAACTGGAACTGGCTGTACCAGTACAGCCCCACGGGTGAGAAGTTCGTCGATCTGCGCGAGTACAGCGACATCATCGACCTGAGCCAGTGGAGCGATGCCGCCAAGAACGCCTGCACCGTTGCTGACAGCCTGCAGGCTGTGCCCATCTCGATGACCGGCCGTATCTTCTACTGGAACATGAACACCTTCAAGCAGGCCGGCATTGAGGAGGTTCCCGCCTCTTATGATGATCTGATCGCCGCCGGCAAGGCCTTCCAGGAGAAGCTGGGCAATGATTACTATCCACTGGCCATCGGTCAGTATGACCGCATGATCCTGATGACCTTCTACCTTGAGTCCAAGTACGGCAAGGCCTGGGTCGAGAACAACGAGTGCCAGTATACCGAGGAAGAGGTCGTTGACGGCCTGAACTTCATCAAGTCCCTCGAGGACAACCATGTCATCCCCACCCGTCCGACCATGATTGCTGCCGGCTTCGACTCTATCGATAAGTCTCAGGAGTGGATCGACGGCAAGTACGCCGGCATCTTCGAGTGGGATTCTTCCGCCAACAAGTACCAGTCTGCTCTGGCTGACAACTCCGGCTTCACCGTCGGTGAGGAGATCAAGTTCGGCGACAAGGCCAACGGCGGCTTCTCCAAGGTCTCCATGGGCATGGCCATCACCTCCTCCTGCCAGCATCCTGTTGAGGCTGCTGCCCTGATCGACTTCCTGTGGAACGGCGAGGGCGCTGCTATCATGGGCTCCGAGTGCGGCATCCCCGCCTCCACCGCCGGTCTGGCTGCCGCTCAGGCTGCTGACGCTGTGAAGCCTCTGGTCCTCGAGGCCAACACCAAGGTTCTGGCCTTCGTTGACATGCCGCTCGACCCGTACTTCGAGTCCAGCAAGCTGAAGGACACCACCGACGGCGTCTACACCGATGTGTTCGATGGCTTCAGCTACGGCGACTACGACGCTGAGGAGGCTGCCGAGATCCTGCTGGACGGCGTTTCCGGTGTGCTGAGCGCCAACGCCTGATCCCTTAGCAACGGCAAAATCTTTTAGGTAATACCAGCCGGTCCCAGCCCCGCTCTCAGGCATGGCGGGGACCGGCTCTTTATGTTGAAACGCTATACAGCAATTAGTGATAGGAGGTTTTTGGATGAGCTCTGCAGCACCCAAAACGACCCAGCGCACACCCTTTAAGCGCTGGTGTGACGAAAACACCGGCCTGTTCTTCCTCATTCCTTGGATTCTCGGCTTTCTGATCTTCAAGGCTTATCCGTTTGCAAGCTCTCTGTTCTACAGCTTTACCGACCTGAACTTCTTTAAGGGCATCAGTCAGTACGGCATTATGAACTATGTGGAGATCTTCACCAGCCGCAAGACGATCTCCGTTTTGCTGACCACCGTGAAGTACGCCTTCATCACCGTGCCTCTCAAGCTGGTGTTCGCCCTGTTCATCGCCTACATCCTGAACTTCAAGATCAAGTTCGTCAACCTGTTCCGCACGGTCTACTACATTCCGTCCATTCTGGGCGGCTCTGTGGCCATCGCCGTTCTGTGGCGTGCCCTGTTCAAGGACACCGGCGTTGTCAACACGATCCTCGGCTTCTTCGGCATTGCCGGTCCCGACTGGCTGGCTGACAAGACCTGGGCGCTGTTCGTCATCTGCCTGCTGCGTGTGTGGCAGTTCGGCTCCGCCATGGTGCTGTTCCTTGCTGCCCTGAAGGGTGTTCCCGCTGATCTGTATGAGGCCGCTACTATTGACGGTGCCTCCAAGACCAAGCAGTTCTTCTCGATCACCGTGCCGATGATCACCCCCGTTATCTTCTACAACCTCGTCACCCAGATCGCACAGGCGTTCCAGGAATTCAACGGCCCCTACATCATCACGCAGGGCGGCCCGCGCAATGCCACTACGCTTGTCTCCCTGCTGGTTTACAACTACGCCTTCAAGTCCAACGAGATGGGCATGGCGTGTGCGCTGGCCTGGGTCATGTTCATCGCCGTTGCTCTGCTGACTGTGATCGCTTTCACCAGCCAGAAGCACTGGGTCTACTACGCTGATTAAGGAGGAACGAAAAATGAAACTTTCTACCGCCCATAAAATCGGCCGTTTCTTCCAGTACTTTGTGCTGATCCTTGTCGGCGTTATCATGATCTACCCGCTGGTCTGGATGGTGGGCGCCACCTTCAAGTCCAACGCCGAGATCTTCTCCGGCATCGGCTTCCTGACTGCCAATCCCACGCTGCAGGGCTACATTGACGCCGTGACCCAGAACTACGGCGGCGACATCAGCATCTGGCGCGCCTTCATCAACACCTACAGCTTCGTTATCCCCAAGGTCATCTTTACCGTTATCAGCTCTGTCATTGCCGCTTACGGCTTCAGCCGCTTTAAGTTCAAGGGCCGCGACCTGATGTTCGGCATCATGATCTCCACCCTGTTCCTGCCGCAGGTCGTTCTGAATGTGCCCCAGTACCTGATGTACAACTCCTTTGGCTGGGTCAACAGCCCCTTCTACCTGCCCCTGTGGGTGCCGACCCTGTTCGCCACTGAGACCTACTTCGTCTACCAGCTGGTGCAGTTCATGCGCAGCATCCCCCACGATCTGGATGAGGCGGCTGCCATCGACGGCTGCGGCCCGGTCAAGATCCTGTACAAGATCATTGCTCCGATGCTGAGCCCCTCTCTGGTAGCCTGCGGTCTGTTCCAGTTCATGTGGAGCTGCAACGACTACATGGGTCCCCTGCTTTATGTCCAGACTCCCAGCAAATACCCGATGTCCATCTTCGTCAAGCTGTCCATGGACGCTGACAGCGGCTTCAACTGGAACCGCATTCTGGCTCTCTCCCTTATCTCCATCATCCCGCAGCTGGTCGTTTTCTTCTGCGCACAGGATGCCTTCATTGATGGTATCTCTGCCGGTGCTGTCAAGGGCTGATGCCGCCCCGCAGCGCTGAATAATTTCTTCAGGCACACGGCTGCCCCGTACCACATTCAAGGGGTACGGGGCAGCCTTTATTTTGAAAATTATACTCCCCTGCCCTAGCGGGCGGAGGGGTTGTATGATAGAGAGCCTTCCCCGGAGGGGAAGGTGGCCGAGGCTCAGCCCGAGGCCGGATGAGGCGAGACTGTACCGCTATTACCCGTATACGGGCTACGGCGGCAAGGTTTGCCCTCATCAGGCCGCTGCGCGGACAGCTTTCCCCGATGAGGAAGCCTAAGGCAACACCGCATAATTCCCGCCTTACGGCTTAAGCACCGCTCCGGCGGCTGCGGCACTTAGAATTATGCGGTATTGCCTTAAAGAAAAAGCGCCCCTTGCGGAGCGCTTCCCTGTTCTTACTTATTCACTCTCTTATAATACTGCCGATACTGCTGGGGCGAAAGCCCCGTAGCATCCTTGAACACGCGGCGGAAATGCGCGGTCGTCATGAAGCCGGTCTTTTCGGCAATATCAGAGATGCTCTCGTTGGATTTCTCAATCAGATTCTGCGCGGCCTTGATACGCACACCGTTGATGTACTCGATCAGGCTGAGGTTGATGGACTTTTTAAAGAGGCGGCTGAGATAGTAGGGGCTGATATAAAATTGGTTGGCAATGCCGGTCAGGGTCAGCTTCTCCGCATAATGCTCCGCGATATAGGCCTGAATCTGGTCAACGATGTGGTTGCTTACGCGGCCGCTGTCGCCGCCCTTCTCCTGCTGCTGGCGGCAGAGCTCCTTCAGCTCAAGCAGCAGCGTTGCCAGCAGCATCCTGCGCATGGCATCGGCCTCGGGCGAGGTTTCCTCCTGCAGGGTAAGAAGCTGCTGCAGTACGCCTTGGATATGGTTCTGCTGCTTGACCGTGATGACCGAGAGCAGGTGGTTATGCTCCTCACTCAAAAAAGAGAAGAAGTCCACATCCGGGAACAAGTCGGTAATTTTATCGAGAAACTCGCGGCTGAAGTTGACCACGATGCGGCTGGACGCACCATCCCCCAGCGCGGCGGTCTTATGGATCTGATTTTCACCGATCAGCACCACACTGCCCGCATTGACGATGTAGGCGGCATCCTCAATAAAATAGCGGCGGCTGCCCTCGATCTCATAGTAGATCTCATACTTATGGTGGATATGGAAGCTGGCCATCTCGTAGCCGGTATCACGGTCGACCCGGTCGATGAAAAAGTCCACATGGGGCGAGTAGACATATTCCAAAACCATACTGCTGCTCCTGACTGCCGCGGCGCGCTGCACCCGGCGTTTGATTCTTGTTCTATTTCTAAGGATAGCACAATTTTTGCTGTTTTTCAAACTATTTTTATACAAATTTTCAATCATTTGGGGGTTCACTCATGAAAATCACGCTTGTTCGTTCTATGTCACGCAGCGCGGTGTTTGAGCTGGTCAATGACAGCTGCTATCGCGCCCCGGCGCCCTACACCGTCACGCTGGACGGTGCCGCCGTCTGCAACGGGGATACGAACGTATTTTCGCTCTATTCTCTTGAGCCTGCCCATACCTATACCCTCGCTGTGACGCTGGACGGCGTGACCGACACGCTGACCTTCACCACCGCAGAGGAGAGCTTTTTTGTCGATGCCAGCCGTTACGGCCTTGTGGCAGACGGCGTGACCGACAACACCGCCAAGCTGCAGGCAGCGCTTTCCACCTGCCCGGCCGGCGGTACGGTTTATGTACCCGCAGGCACCTACCGCACCCAGAGCCTCTTTTTGCAGAGCAACACGACCCTGTATCTTGAGAAGGGCTGCACCCTGCTCGGCGGCACCGACCGCCGTGACTACCCGATCCTGCCGGGCGTTCTCCCCTGCCATAACGAAAAGGACGAGAAGTATCTGGCCCTGTGGGAGGGCAACCCCCTCGACAGCTTTGCCGCGCTCATCAATGTGATCAACGCCGAGAATGTGACGATCACCGGTGAGGGCACGCTGGACTGCAACGCCCAGAACGGTGACTGGTACCAGAACCCGAAGCAGAAAAAGATCGCATGGCGGCCCCGCCTTTTCTTTACAAGCGGCGCCAAGAATGTTGTGCTGCACGGCGTGCTGGCCTGCAACAGCTACTCTTGGACGATTCACCCGACCTACTCCGAGAATGTAGACATTCTGAACATCCGCATCCGCAACAGCTCCCAGAGCCCCAACACGGACGGCATCGACCCCGAGAGCTGCAAGAATGTCAACATCATCGGCAACCATGTTCATGTCGGCGATGACTGCATTGCACTCAAGTCGAGCAAGCTGTTCCTTGGCATGAAGCTGCATATCCCCTGCGAGAATGTTATCATCCGCAACTGCTGCCTGAGCCGCGGTCACGGCGGTCTGGTTATCGGCAGCGAGATGAGCGGCGGCATCAAAAATGTCACAGTGACCCAGTGCCTGATGGACCACACCGACCGGGGCTTACGCGTCAAGACCCGCCGCGGCCGCGGCAAATACGCGGTCATTGACGGGCTGGCTTTCCGCAATGTCGTGATGGACGGCGTTCTGACGCCCTTTGTCATCAACATGTTCTATTTCTGCGACCCGGACGGCCGCACCGACTATGTTCAGACGCATGAGCCCCAGCCCGTGGACGATACGACCCCGACCCTCGGCAAGCTGGAGATGGAGCATATCGTGGCCACCGATGCCCAGTATGCGGGCTGTTGGTTCAGCGGTCTGCCGGAGCAGCCCATCGAGGGCGTGACAATGCGGGATGTGAAGATCAGCTTTGCACCCGATGCACGCCCCGGGCAGGCAGCCATGATGTGCGGCGCAGGCGCCAGCTGCAAGGTAGGCATCCACGCCGAGAATGTGCGCAAGATCGCACTGCACAATGTAGAAATTACCGGTTACGAGGGCGAGCGCCTGCAGCTGACCCATGTTGACCGCTATGAGGAGGACTGAACCATGACCCATGACGAGATTCTGACCACACTGGGCCACTATGTAGATTACCTGATTGCCGGCTCCACCGCCGAAGCCCCGCTCTGGAACATTGAAAAGGTGCGCAGCGGCAAGCCGAACAAATGGAATTACATCGACGGCTGCATGATCACTGCCTGTCTGAGCCTCTACCAGACGACCGGAGACGAGAAGTTTCTGGCCTTCTCCCGCAATTTTCTCGACTATTTTGTCAAGGATCACGGCGTCATTGAGACCTACGACCCGCAGGAGTACAACCTTGACAACGTAAATCAGGGCAAGAACCTGTTCACCCTCTATGACCTGACCGGCGAGCAGCGCTACCGCGATGCCATCGAGACGATCCGCAGCCAGCTCGAGACCCAGCCCCGCACCAAAGAGGGCAACTTCTGGCACAAAAAGATCTACCCGAATCAGGTCTGGCTGGACGGCACCTACATGGCTCAGCCCTTCTACATGGAGTACGAGACACGCTGCAACGGGATGCACGGCTGCATTGACAGCTACAAACAGTTCATGAATATCCAGAAGCACATGAAGGACCCCAAAACCGGCCTGTACTACCACGGCTATGACGAGAGCCGCGAGATGTACTGGGCCGACCCCGTGACCGGCTGCAGCGCCAACTTCTGGCTGCGTGCCATGGGCTGGTTCCTTGTGGCGATGGTCGATGTGCTCGAGCGCATGGACGATATGCTCTATTATGAGTACCGCGCAATCATGTCGATGCTCAAAGACGCCGTGGACGCAATGATCGCGTTCCAAAATGCCGAGAGCGGCATGTTCTGGCAGGTCATCGACAAGGCCGGTGTGGAGGGCAACTATCTGGAGACCTCCGGCAGTGCGCTGTTCGCCTACGCCGTGCTGAAGGGTGTGCGCCTTGGCTACCTGCCCAAGCGGTACGCCGCCTACGGCGAGAAGGCCTTCTACGGCACCTGCGACCGCCATCTCGGCGTGGGCGCAGACGGTGCCCTGCAGCTTGGCGGCATCTGTCTGGTGGCCGGGCTTGGCGGCGCTACCCGCCGTGACGGCAGCCTTACCTACTATTTCAGCGAACCGGTCGTTGAGAACGACGCCAAGGGTGTCGGCCCCCTGCTGCTGGCCTACACCGAGATCCTCGCCGCGCGCAAGAAGTAAGGAGGCTGCACTATGCCGAATTTTATTGTAGGCGCCCGCCTGCACGACTATGGCAAGGGCACGCCGGAGGAGCTGTTCGGGCAGGTCTCTGCCGATGGCTTTGCGGCTGTGCAGCTTGCATATAAAAAATGCGTCCCCTCTGTAAAGAGCTACGCCGATGTGACGGATGCGCTGGTGGCCGAGACGGTTGCAGCCGAAAAGGCTCATCATATTCAGGTCGCCGTGCTGGGCACCTATGTCGAGCTGGCTATAAATGACGAGAGCCGCCTTCGCAATGTAGCCGATTTCAAGAGCCAGCTGGCTGTATGCAAGGCGCTGGGGGCCGGCTGCATCGGCACCGAGACCACGGCCATGTCCAAGCAGCCTGCCGGGACGACCCGTGCGCAGGCGCAGGAGCTGCTCTGCCGCAGTCTGGCAGAGATTTTGCCCGCCGCCGAGGCGCTCGGCGTTACCGTAGGCATCGAGCCTGTGACCTATCACAGCATGAACTCCGCCGCAGCCACGCGCCACATTCTGGACACGATGCGCAGCCCGAACCTTAAGGTCATCTTTGACATGAGCAACCTTGTATCTGCTGAGAATGCAGACGAGCAGGACCGCATCTGGTACGATATGGGCACACTGCTGGGGGATCAGATCGTGGCTGTCCATTTCAAAGGGCAGGCGTTTGCGCCGGACGGCAGCCTGCTGCACACCAGCTTAGAGGAGAGCCGCACCGACTATGCCGGGGCGTTTGCCATGCTGCGCCAGCTGCCCCAGCCCGCTCTGCCGGTGCTGCGCGAGGAGGCTGTACCGGCCCGTGCGGCCAGCGACATCTCTTTTATGAAAGGATTTTTCTGATGGCTGAACCCGAAAGAAAAACACTGGTCGTGGACGAGAGCGGCCGCGGCGATTACCGCACCCTGACGGAGGCCGTAGCGGCCTGCGCCGAAACGCCGGAGCTGCCGGTGCGCTTTTTCATCCGCCACGGCATCTATGAGGAGCGGCCCTTTATCGAGCTGGCCGACTATGTCATTGAGGGCGAGTACCGCAACGCCACCATTATCACCGCCTCTGTCGGCGGGCGTGACCCATGGCCGGGCGAGGCCAAGACCGGCACCTTCCGCAGCGAAACGCTGTTTCTGGGCGGCGGCAAGGCGGTCGTGCGCAACCTGACCATCCAGAACAACGCCGGTGACGGTGCAAAGGCCGGTCAGGCGCTTGCCGTCTATGCTGATGCCAGCCGTGTGCTGATGGAGGATGTAAACCTCTACGGCAATCAGGACACCCTTTTTACCGCTCCCCTGCCCCTGCAGGAGCGTGAAAAGAACGGCTTCCGCGGCCCTCGGGAGAACGCCCCCCGGTTGGATACGACCCAGTATTACCGCCGCTGCACGATCCGCGGCAACATTGATTTTATCTTTGGCGGGGCCAATGCTGTGTTTGACAGCTGCCGCATTGAGCCGTGGCACCACAAGACCGGCATCTGCTACATCACGGCCCCCAGCACCCCCGCAGGCAAGCCCGGCTACCTCTTTGTGGACTGCACCGTGGCGGGCAACTGCGCCCCCGGCCGCGTCTATCTGGGCCGCCCGTGGCGCGCTGACGCGGCCTGCTACTGGCTGGACTGCTTCCTGAGCGAGGAAGTCTGCGCCGGCGGCTGGGACAACTGGCATGACCCCGAGAACGAAAAGACCGCACGCTTCGGCGAATACGGCTCCACAGGCCCCGGCAGCGCCCCTGCGCGCGCCTTTGGCAGCGTGGATAGCATTGCCGAGGCGGATGCCCAGCGTGCAATGCTGGCGCGTTTGCGGGCCGAATTCAGGCTTGTATAAGCACCAACAATAAAAGCCATACGGAACAGGTGTACTCACCTGCTTCGTATGGCTTCTTTGTTTTTTCCTGCTGCCTGTTACGATGATTCCGGCGGCAGGCTGACGGGTATAAAAAATGGGCGCTGCCCTTGCGGACAGCGCCCATAGTATTGCTTTTCAGAGCAAGAAATTACTTCTCGATCTTAGAAACAACGCCGGAACCAACGGTGTGGCCGCCCTCGCGGATAGCGAAACGCAGGCCCTCCTCCATGGCAACGGGGGTGATCAGCTCAACGTGCATATCAACGTTGTCGCCGGGCATGCACATCTCAGTGCCCTCGGGCAGGGTGATGATGCCGGTAACATCGGTGGTACGGAAGTAGAACTGAGGACGATAGTTGTTGAAGAACGGGGTATGACGGCCGCCCTCTTCCTTCTTCAGGACGTAAACGTGACCGTCGAAGGTGGTGTGGGGATGAACAGAACCGGGCTTGCACAGGCACTGGCCGCGCTCGATCTGGTCACGGTCAACGCCACGCAGCAGGGCACCGATGTTATCGCCAGCCTGAGCGAACTCGAGGCTCTTGCGGAACATCTCCAGGCCGGTGATGGTGGTGGTCATCTTCTCTTCCTTGATACCAACGATCTCCATCTGATCGCCAACGTGAGCAGTGCCACGCTCGACACGACCGGTAGCAACGGTGCCACGGCCGGAGATGGTCATAACGTCCTCAACGGGCATCAGGAAGGGCTTGTCAGCAGCACGATCGGGAGTGGGGATGTAGGTATCAACAGCATCCATCAGCTCCCAAATGCACTTGTACTCGGGGGCGTTGGGATCGGTGCTGGTGGACTCCAGAGCCTTCAGAGCGGAACCACGGATGATGGGGGTGTTGTCGCCATCGAAGTCGTACTCGTTCAGCAGCTCACGGATCTCCATCTCGACCAGATCCAGCAGCTCCTCATCGTCGACCATGTCGCACTTGTTCATGAAGACAACGATCTTGGGCACGCCGACCTGACGGGCGAGCAGGATGTGCTCACGGGTCTGGGGCATGGGACCATCGGTAGCAGCAACGACCAGAATAGCGCCGTCCATCTGAGCAGCACCGGTGATCATGTTCTTGATGTAGTCAGCATGGCCCGGGCAGTCAACGTGGGCGTAGTGACGCTTCTCGGTGTGGTACTCAACGTGAGCAGTGTTGATCGTGATGCCACGAGCCTTCTCCTCGGGAGCCTTGTCGATGCTGGAGTAATCCATGAAGTCGGCATCGCCCTTCAGAGCCAGGGTCTTGGTGATGGCAGCGGTCAGAGTGGTCTTGCCGTGGTCAACGTGACCGATGGTACCAATGTTGACATGCTCCAAAGAGCGGTCAAATTTTTCCTTTTCAGCCATTGGAAGTGTCCTCCTTTAATTAAAACATTTGGTAGTCTTGGGTAAGACTATCATACAAAATTTAAAGAGAAAAAGCAAGTCTATTTTATAAAGTATGACTTATAAAATCAGGCTTTGTGAGCGCGGTCGGCCATGATCTTGTCGGCAACACTCTTGGGAACCTGCTGATACTCATCAGGCTCCATGGAGTACTGGCCACGACCCTGCGTCTTGGAGCGCAGGTCGGTAGCATAACCGAACATCTCGGACAGAGGAACCAGAGCAGTAACACGAGCCGTGCCACCCTCGGACTCCTGATTGTTGATCTGGCCGCGACGGCTGTTCAGGTCGCCGATAACGTTGCCCATGTACTCATCAGGCACGATAACATTGACCTTCATGATGGGCTCCATGATGACGGGATCGCACTTCTTCATGGCATCCTTGAATGCCATAGAACCGGCGATGGAGAACGCCATTTCAGAGGAGTCGACCTCATGATAAGAACCATCCCACAGGGTGACCTTGACATCCACGACGGGATAACCGGCGAGAACACCCGCCTTCATAGCGCCCTGAATACCGTTGTCAACAGCGGGGATATATTCCTTCGGGATAGCGCCGCCAACGACACCGTTGACGAACTCATAACCCTTGCCGGGGTTGGGCTCCAGCTTGATCTTGACGTGACCATACTGGCCCTTACCGCCGGACTGGCGGGCGTACTTGGTCTCCTGATTGGCTTCCTTGCGAATGGTCTCGCGGTAAGCAACCTGCGGAGCGCCAACATTAGCCTCGACCTTGAACTCGCGCAGCAGACGGTCGACGATGATCTCCAGATGGAGCTCGCCCATGCCGGCGATGATGGTCTGACCGGTCTCTTCATCGGTCCAGGTACGGAAGGTCGGGTCCTCCTCAGCGAGCTTTGCCAGAGCAATGCCCATCTTCTCGGAGCCAGCCTTGGTCTTGGGCTCGATAGCAACACGGATAACGGGCTCCGGGAAGTTCATGGACTCCAGAATGATGGGGTGCTTCTCGTCGCACAGCGTGTCACCGGTGGTGGTATTCTTCAGGCCGACAGCAGCCGCAATATCGCCCGCGTAAACGGTGTCGATGTCCTTACGGTTGTTGGCGTGCATCTGCAGGATACGGCCGATACGCTCGTTGTTATCCTTGACAGAGTTGTAGACGGTGGTGCCTGCGTCCAGCGTACCGGAGTACACACGGAAGAAGCAGAGCTTACCGACATACGGGTCAGTCATGATCTTGAAAGCCAGAGCTGCGAACGGCTGGTCGTCAGAGGAGATACGATCCTCCTCCTCGCCGGTCTCGGGGTTGGTGCCCTTGATGGCTGCAACGTCGGTAGGAGCCGGCATGTAGTCAACAATGGCATCCAGCAGCTTCTGAACACCGCGGTTCTTGTAGGAGGAGCCACAGACAACAGGCACGATCTCGTTGGAGATGGTAGCCTTACGCAGAGCAGCCTTGATTTCTTCCTTGGTCAGCTCCTCGCCTTCCAGGTACTTCATCATCAGCTCTTCGTCGGTCTCGGCAACAGCCTCGATCAGCTTGTCATGGTACTCCTGAGCCTTCTCCTGCATATCCTCAGGAATAGGCTCAACGCGGACATCATTGCCCATGTCATCATAGTAGATGTCAGCCTGCATGTCGATCAGGTCGATGATACCCTTGAAAGTATCCTCCTGACCAACAGGCAGCTGGATGGGCACACCGTTGGCGTGCAGACGATCATGGAGCATCTGAACGCAGCGGTAGAAATCGGCACCCATGGTATCCATCTTGTTGACGTAGACCATGCGGGGAACCTTGTACTCGTCAGCCTGACGCCAAACGGTCTCAGACTGCGGCTCAACGCCACCCTTGGCGGCCAGAACGGTAACAGAGCCGTCCAGAACGCGCAGGGAACGCTGAACCTCAACAGTGAAGTCAACGTGGCCCGGGGTGTCGATGATGTTGATACGATGACGGTTCTTCTTGAAGAGAGCCGGATCGTGCTGAGTCTCGGTATGGCTCCAATAGCAGGTGGTAGCAGCAGAAGTGATGGTGATACCACGCTCCTGCTCCTGTTCCATCCAGTCCATCGTGGCAGCGCCATCATGAACTTCACCGATCTTATGGTTAATACCGGTGTAGTACAGGATGCGCTCGGTGGTGGTGGTCTTACCTGCGTCGATGTGGGCCATGATACCGATGTTACGGGTCATTTGCAGAGATACATCTCTCGGCGTAGCCATGGCTTAAACCTCCTCAGACAGCTTATCAATAACGATAGTGGGCAAAAGCCTTGTTGGCCTCGGCCATCTTGTGCGTATCCTCGCGCTTCTTGACGGAACCGCCGACACCGTTGGTGGCGTCGATGATCTCAGCGGCCAGACGAGCAGACATAGTCTTCTCGCCGCGGGCGCGGCTGTAAGCGGTCAGCCAGCGCAGGCCGAGCGTCTCGCGGCGGGCAGGGCTGACCTCCAGGGGGACCTGGTAGTTAGCGCCGCCGACACGGCGGGTCTTGCACTCGAGGTTAGGCATGATGTTCTCCATAGCCTTCTCGAACATATCGAGCGGGTCGTTGCCGGTCTTCTCCTTCACGATGTTGAATGCATCGTAAACGATCTCCTGAGCAACACCTTTCTTGCCATCCAGCATGATGTAGTTGACCAGACGGGTGACAACCTTGGAATTGTAAATAGGATCGGCCAGAACTTCGCGTTTTGCGACATTACCTCTTCTGGGCATCTTTCTTCCCTCCTTCACATAGAATGATATCATCGGTACTCGAAAGTTAAGAAACTCCCGTTGTGCCACAAAAAAGGCGTTGGCCTATTTTATGGCGAAAAGATGTTTCCTTACTTCTTGGCACCGGCCTTGGGGCGCTTAGCACCGTATTTGCTGCGGGCCTGGTTACGGTTCGCAACACCCTGCGTATCCAGAGTACCACGGATGATGTGGTAACGGACACCGGGCAGATCCTTGACACGACCGCCACGGATCAGAACAACGCTGTGCTCCTGCAGGTTATGGCCGATACCGGGAATGTAAGAGGTAACCTCGATACCATTCGTCAGGCGGACACGGGCAACTTTACGCAGAGCAGAGTTGGGCTTCTTGGGGGTCATGGTACGCACAGCAGTGCAGACACCACGCTTCTGCGGGCTGTTCAGGTTGGTGTACTCCTTTTTCTGGGAGTTGTAGCTCTTCAGAAGGGCGGGTGCAGTGCTCTTTTTGACCAGGACCTCACGGCCTTTGCGCACGAGCTGGTTAAAAGTAGGCATTTCTTTTCTCCTTTCTTCACTTATTGACGCGTTTTTTGCGGTTGCCGCGACCTTTAGGCCGCACTATTCCCCGCAACTCACGCAATGATTATATTACAGTATTCCGACCGAATTGTCAAGAGTATTGCCAAAAAAATCTTGAAAAAATCGTGCAATACAGAGAATTTTATTTTTTTAAGCCAGACGCCTGTTTTTACCGCCTTCCGCAGGACTGCAGGCTGCTTTTGGAAGGCTTTGCACGCCGATGATCCGACAGCGGTACGCACGGCTTTTCCCGATGCAATGCGCCAAAGTGGCATCTTTTGTCCATAATTCATACATTTTTATACATATTTCACAATTTTTGTCCGAAAGAATCGTAGGAATGACAATACGGTTTTTATTGCACCGAGCGCGGGTTTTTGTTATACTATAGTTACAGGCAAGGTAACGATGAGCCTGCCGAAAGCCTTTATTCAGCATGAAATTCAAGGAGGTATTGACAATGAAAAAACTGCTTGCCGTTCTCATTTCCCTGTGCATGGTATCCGCATTCGCTGTACCCGTTTTTGCAGACGCAAACAGCGATTACATCGCCGCAGTCAAGGCCTATCAGGCGCAGATTGCAGCCAAGGAAGCCGCTTATGTGGCCGCTGTCGATGCCTACTCTAAAAACGCAAAGGCAAAGGCTGACGCCGACAGTGCCGCTATCCTGAAGGCCGCCAGGGCCGCACAGGCAAAAGCCGATGCAGAGTGCCTTGCCGTTATCGCCGCAGGAAAAGCCGCACAGGCTCAGGCTGACGCCAGAGTAGCCGCCGTAATTGCCGCCGGCAAGGCCGCGCAGGCTTCCGCCGATCAGCGTGAGGCTGCCTACACCAAAGCCGTAAAGGCATATCAGGATCAGATCGCAGCCCGTGAGGCCGCCTACATCAAGGCAGTTCTGGGCAAGTAACATCATATACCTATTATAAAAGAGGAGCGCCCGCGGAGGGCGCTCCTCTTTTTGGTGTATTGCGTCTGTAGGGGCCGGGCATGCCCGGCCCGCTCATGTAAGGTGAACAGGCGCCTGCCGGAGGGTTGCGGGCCGCAGATGTGCGGTCCCTACATCTCTACCCGGTTGCAGGGACAGGCTTACTGCAGCTTCGCCAGTGTTGCCTCGGCGTCATCCAGAATGCGCTCAAACTTCTCAAGAGCCGCATCGACCGGCGCAGGGGTGGCCAGATCCACGCCAGCATGGCGCAGCTCATCCAGCGGATAGGCGCTGCCGCCCATCGACAGGAACTCCTTGTAGCGCTTGACGGCAGGCTCGCCCTCCTTCAAAATACCCTCGGACAGTGCCACTGCCGTGGAGTAGCCGGTCGCATACTTATAGACATAGAAGGGACGGTAGAAGTGCGGGATGCGGGCCCACTCATACTGGATCTCCTCATCAATGACCATATCCTCGCCGAAGTAATCCATGACCAGACGCTTATACAGCTCGTTCAGGGCGGCGGCGTTCAAGGCCTCGCCGCGCTCGACCATCGCATGTGCCTCGCGCTCAAATTCAGCAAACATCGTCTGGCGGTAGACGGTCCCCTTGAAGTTCTCGAGGTACTGGTTCAGCAGATAGAGGCGGGTCTGGGGGTCATTCTCGTTCTGGAGCAGCTGCTCGATGAGCAGGTTCTCATTGACGGTGGAGGCAACCTCCGCCACAAAGAGGGTGTAGTCCGCGTACTGCGGCGGCTGATGCTGGCGGGAGCGCCAGCTGTGGATGGTGTGGCCCATCTCATGCGCCAACGTGGAAACGCTGTCCAGCGTGCCGCTGAAGTTGAGCAGGATATAGGGGTTGGAGTCATAGCAGCCGCCGGAGTAAGCGCCGCCGCGCTTGCCGCGGTTGGGGTAGACATCGATCCAGCGCTCGGCGTAGGCCTTGCGGACAGTCTCCTGATAGTCCTCACCCAGCGGCGCGACTGCCTTCAGCACCATCTGCTGTGCCGTCTCATAGCTGTAGGTCTTTTTCAGATCGCCGACCAGCGGTGCATAGACATCGTAGAAGTGCAGTGCGTCCACACCCAGCATCTTCTTGCGCAGGCGGACATAGCGGTGCATGGCCGGCATGTGCTTGCGCACCGTTGCGACCAGATTGTCGTAGACCTCAACCGGCACATTCTCCCCCGCCATCGACATAGCACGGGAGGACGGATAGCTGCGGGCTGCGGCCTCGGCTGCCGCTGCCTTGACAGCGCCGGAGTAGGACGCAGCAAAGGTGTTGATGTGCTGGCGGTAGCTCTTGTAATAGCTGTGGAAGGCATTCTCGCGCAGGGTGCGGTCGGTGCTCATCTCAAGCGGCACAAAGTTGGAGCCGGTGACCTCCACGGTCTCCCCTTCCCCGTTCTTGACTGCATCGAACACCATGTCGGCATCCTCGAGATTGTGGTAGATCTCAGACGGCGCGGACATGACCTCACCGAAGCTGGCCAGCAGCTTTTCCTCGGCCTTGGTCAGGGTGTGCGGCTTGCTGCGCAGCAGGTCCTCCAGATTGAATTTGTACTCTGCGACTGCGGGGTCGTTGACGATGGCCGCCAGCTTGTCCTCGGGCAGGCTCAGGATCTCGGGCTGGGCGAAGGACAGCGCCGTGACCATCTTGACATATTTGCTGCCGACACGGGCATACATGCTCTGGGCGGCGTTATCGCGGGTGTCCTCATCGTGGCGCTGCGAGGCATAGCAATAGAGGCGCTCCACCTTGCGGCTCACCTCGGTGGAGGCATCGAGATAAGCCCCGATCGTGACGGCATCGCTCAGCTTGCCTGCAAAGGCAGACAGGCTCTCGATGTCAGCATCCAGACTTTCCAGCGCAGCCTCCCATGCAGCGTCGCTTTCATACATCGGCGTCAGATCCCACTGGAACTGCGGGTCCAGCTCACTGCGCTCTTTCAAAATTTCGGCCATTGGTATTCTCCTTATTGTAAAATATTTGTTGTGCAGAAGATGTCGGGGTGTGCGGTGGCATCCACCGCGTTGCCGGGCCGTCGGGGACGCCAGCCCCTACGCGTAGGGGCGGATTCCATATCAGCCCGGAAACTTGCGGCAAGCGCCGGGTTCCGCGCGCGGGCAATGTCCGCCCCTACAGGTCACAGAAGAGCCTTTTCCCACTCAGCGGGCTTGAAGCCAGGCAGGACGAAACCATCTGCCACCAGCAGCGGGCGCTTGACCAGCATACCGTCCGAGGCCAGCAGGGCGATCTGCTCTTCCTCGCTCATAGCGGGCAGCTTATCTTTAAGGCCCAGATTTTTGTAGACAAGGCCGCTCGTATTAAAGAACCGCTTGATGGGCAGGCCGCTCGCAGCGATCCATGCCCGCAGCTCGTCAGCGGTAGGGTTGTCCTCTTTAATGTGGCGGGCGGTGTAGACAATGCCGTGTTCATCCAGCCATTTTTTAGCTTTCTGGCAGGTGGAACACGGCGGATACTGCAGGAACAGCATAGTTTCACTCCCCTTTGCTTTGTCTATTCATTATAACCCGCCTGCGTGTGTGTGTCAATCACGGACGGTATGCAAAAAAGGATTCCCGCCGTGGCGGCGGGAATCCTTTGCGGTTTATTTAGTGGTCATAAGCAGCCTCAGCGGCATCGCGGGCGATCTCCGCCTGCACAAGCTCCTCCTCGACCTCCGGCAGACCAGTGCCGGCGGGGATGAGCTTACCGATGATGACATTTTCCTTCAGGCCGGCCAGCGGGTCGACCTTGCCCTTGATAGCGGCCTCGGTCAGGACACGGGTGGTCTCCTGGAAGGAAGCAGCGGACAGGAAGGAGTCGGTAGCCAAGCTGGACTTGGTGATGCCCAGCAGGACCTGACTGGCCTGAACCAGCTTCAGATCGGTCTCGCCGGCATCAATGCGGGCCTGGATCTCCTCGTTCTTGATCATGACATCGCGGCGGTTCACGATGCTACCCATGATAAAGTCGCTGGAGCCGGAATCCTCGATACGGACCTTGCGCATCATCTGGCGGACGATGACCTCGATATGCTTATCGTTGATGTCAACGCCCTGCAGACGGTAGACCTTCTGAACCTCGCTGATCAGGTAGTTCTGGGTGGCGATAGCGCCCTGAATCGCCAGAATATCCTGCGGGTAGGCATGGCCCTCGGTCAGCAGTGCGCCCTTGGCGACCTCATCGCCCTCCATGACCTTGAGACGCTGACCGAAGGGGATCAGGTAGCTCTTGGTGATGGGTGCGCCGTTCTCGTCCACGCCGTTGATCTCGGCATGGCGGGTCTTTTTGGTATCGTCAATGTGGACGGTACCGGCGATCTCGGACATGATGGCCATCGCCTTCGGGCGGCGGCTCTCAAACAGCTCCTCAACACGGGGAAGACCCTGTGTGATATCTTCGGCCGATGCGATACCGCCGGTATGGAAGGTACGCATGGTCAGCTGGGTGCCGGGCTCGCCGATGGACTCAGCGGCGATGATGCCGACAGACTCACCGACCTTGACGCACTGGCCGTTGGACATGTTGGAGCCGTAGCAGCGTGCGCAGACGCCCACATGGGCGCGGCAGGTCATGACGGAGCGGATCTCCAGCTCGGTGATGCCGGCGTTGACGACCTTCTCGGCGTCAAACATATCCATCATCTTATCCTTGCTGACGAGCAGCTCACCCGTGGCGGGATCGTGCACATCATGCAGGGAGTAACGGCCGTTCAGACGCTCCTTGAAGCTCTCGACAACGGAGTTGCCCTCGCTGATCTCGCGGACCCAGATGCCCTCGGTCGCGTGGCAGTCCTCCTCGCGGATGATGACCTCCTGAGAGACATCGACCAGACGGCGGGTCAGATAACCGGAGTCTGCGGTACGCAGAGCGGTATCGGCCAGACCTTTACGGGCGCCTCGAGAGGAGATGAAGTATTCCAGAATATTCAGGCCTTCACGGTAGTTGGCGCGGATAGGCATTTCCAGCGTCTTGCCGGCCGTGTTGGCCAGCAGGCCGCGCATACCGGCCAGCTGCTTGATCTGGTCCATAGAACCACGGGCGCCGGAATCGGACATCATATAGATAGGGTTGCGCTGGTGGTTCTTCTTCAGGTTGTCGCTCAGAGCCTCGGAGACTTCCTCGGTGGCGGCCTGCCAGATCTCAACGGTCTTGCGGTAGCGCTCCTCATCGGAGATCAGGCCGCGGTTGAAGTTCTTCATGACCTTCTCGATCTTCTTATCGGCAGCAGCCAGAATAGCGGGCTTCTCCTCAGGCATGATGGCATCGGGAACGGCGACCGTGATGGCGGACAGGGTGGAGTACTTGTAGCCCTGTGCCTTGATCTGATCCAGCATCATGGCGCAGGTCTTGGTGCCGTGCTTGGTCAGGCAGCGGCTGATGATGTCGGGCAGGCCCTTCTTCGTCAGCTTGTCGCTCTTGCCGCCGGAGGCGATCTTGAGGGTGCGGGGGTTCATCTCATAGTCGAACTTCGTAGCCGGGTCGGTACGGTCGACATAGCCCAGATCCTGCGGGATCGGGTTGTTGAAGATGATCTGGCCCATCGTGGTATCGACCAGACCGGTCTCCTCCACGCCGTCAAAGGTCATGGTGCGGCGCACCTTGATGGGTGCCTGCAGGGTGATCAGACCCTCGGAGTACGCCATCATGGCCTCAGCCTCATCGCGGAAGACCTTGCCGTGGCCCTTATCCTCAGGGTTGACGAGGGTCAGGTAGTAGCTGCCCAGAATCATATCCTGCGTGGGCACGGTGACGGGCTCACCGTCAGAGGGCTTCAGCAGGTTGCCGGAGGCCAGCATCAGCATCTTGGCCTCGCGCTGTGCCTCGGTGGACAGCGGCAGATGGACAGCCATCTGGTCGCCGTCAAAGTCAGCGTTGAAGGGGGTGCAGACCAGGGGGTGCAGCTTGATGGCACGGCCCTCGACCAGAACAGGCTCAAAGGCCTGAATGCCCAGACGGTGCAGCGTAGGCGCACGGTTCAGCAGGACGGGGTGGCCCTTGATGACAGTCTCGAGAGAATCCCAGACCTCGGGGCGGGCGCGCTCGACCATCTTGCGGGCAGACTTGATGTTGTTGGCCTTCTCCTTCTCGACCAGGTCCATCATGACGAAGGGCTTGAACAGCTCGAGGGCCATCTCCTTGGGCAGACCGCACTGGTACATCTTCAGCTCGGGGCCGACAACGATAACGGAACGGCCGGAGTAGTCAACACGCTTGCCCAGCAGGTTCTGACGGAAGCGGCCCTGCTTGCCCTTGAGCATGTCGGACAGGGACTTCAGCGCACGGTTGTTGGCACCGGTGACCGGGCGGCCGCGGCGGCCGTTGTCGATCAGGGCGTCAACGGCCTCCTGCAGCATACGCTTCTCGTTGCGGACGATAATGTCGGGAGCGCCCAGCTCCAGCAGGCGCTTCAGACGATTGTTGCGGTTGATAACGCGGCGGTACAGATCGTTCAGGTCGGAGGTCGCAAAGCGGCCGCCGTCCAGCTGCAGCAGGGGGCGCAGATCCGGCGGAATGACGGGGATGACCGTCATGATCATCCACTCGGGGCGCTGGTTGCTCTCAAGGAAGCTCTCCACGCACTCCAGACGCTTGAGCAGGCGCACACGCTTCTGGCCGTTGGCATGCTCAAGCTCCTCGCGCAGCTCCTTGCTGAGCTTGTCGAGGTCGATCTCGGCCAGCAGCTTCTGGATCGCCTCAGCGCCCATGCCAGCTTCAAACGTATCCTCGTACTTTTCACGCATCTCCTTGTACTCACGCTCGGTCAGCAGCTGCTTTTTCTCCAGCGGGGTGAAGCCGGGGTCAGTGACAATGTAGTTGGCGAAATACAGGACCTTGTCCAGCTGACGGGGGCTGATGTCCAGCATCAGGCCGATGCGGCTGGGAATGCCCTTGAAATACCAGATGTGCGAGACAGGTGCAGCCAGCTCGATGTGGCCCATGCGCTCACGGCGGACCTTGGCGCGGGTGACCTCGACGCCGCACTTGTCGCAGATCTTACCCTTGTAGCGGATGCGCTTGTACTTGCCGCAGTGGCATTCCCAGTCCTTGGTAGGTCCAAAAATGCGCTCGCAGTACAGGCCGTCGCGCTCCGGCTTCAGGGTGCGGTAGTTGATGGTTTCGGGCTTGGTGACCTCGCCGTAGCTCCAGGCACGGATCTGGTCCGGGGAGGCAAGGCCGATCTTAATCGAATCGAATTCTTTATTTTCCATTCAGCGAACCCTCTCAAATTCAATATGACACACGATACACTCGATCAATTCGATCAATCGTCGAAGGAATCAGACTCGATCGCGGCGAGGTCGTCAGCCGTGGGGCCGGCATCCTCATCCAGATCATCGTCAAAGCCCTCGTCGGCATCCTTGACGCTGTAGTCGTCCTGCAGCTCACTCTCGACCATGACATTATCGCCCAGGTCGTAGTCGTTGTTCTCAAAGCTGCTGTCATCGTCGTCAAACTCCTGACGCATATCGACGGCGTTGCCTTCCTTATCCTGCACAACGATATCCAGACCAAGGCTCTGCAGCTCCTTGAGCATAACGCGGAAGCTCTCGGGGATACCGGGGCGCGGGATCGGCTCGCCCTTGACGATGGCCTCGTAGGTCTTGACACGGCCCACGACATCGTCGGACTTGATGGTCAGAATCTCCTGCAGGGTGTAGGCGGCGCCGTAAGCTTCCAGCGCCCAGACTTCCATCTCGCCGAAGCGCTGGCCGCCGAACTGTGCCTTGCCGCCCAGAGGCTGCTGGGTGACCATGGAGTAGGGGCCGGTGGAGCGGGCGTGGATCTTATCATCGACCAGATGATGCAGCTTGAGGTAGTACATATAGCCTACCGTGACCTTGTTGGGGAACTGCTCGCCGGTACGGCCGTCGTAAACGGTGGTCTTGCCGTCATCGGTCAGGTCGATCTTGGAGAAGTCAATGACATGGCCCTTCTCGCCCATCAGACGGTCGAGGTGGGTCGGGTACTCGGGGGCGTTCTCGCCGTGCCACTTCTCGCGGGCCTCGGCGAAGCAGTCGCGCAGGTCAGACTCGTGGGCACCGTCAAAGACGGGGGTCTGGACCTTCCAGCCCAGTGCCTTGGCAACATAGCCAAGGTTGACCTCCAGAACCTGACCGATGTTCATACGGGAGGGAACGCCCAGGGGGTTCAGCACGATGTCCAGCGGGGTGCCATCGGGCAGGAAGGGCATATCCTCCTGCGGCAGGATGCGGGAGACAACACCCTTGTTGCCGTGACGGCCGGCCATCTTATCGCCGACGCTGATCTTACGCTTCTGGGCGATGTAGCAGCGCACGCACATACGCACGCCGGGCTGCAGCTCGTCGCTGTTCTCGGGGGTAAAGACCTTGACATCGACCACGATGCCGTAAGCGCCGTGGGGCACACGCAGGGAGGTGTCGCGGACCTCGCGGGCTTTCTCACCGAAGATGGCGCGCAGCAGGCGCTCCTCGGCGGTCAGCTCGGTTTCACCCTTCGGGGTGACCTTGCCGACAAGGATGTCGCCGGTCTTGACCTCGGCACCAACACGGATGATACCGCGGTCGTCCAGATCCTTCAGCGCGTCATCGCCGACGTTCGGGATGTCGCGGGTGATCTCCTCGGGTCCGAGCTTGGTGTCGCGGGCCTCGGTCTCATATTCTTCAATGTGGATGGAGGTGTAGACATCCTCGCGGACGAGCTTCTCGTTCAGCAGAACGGCATCCTCGTAGTTGTAGCCCTCCCAGGTCATGAAGCCGACCAGAGCGTTCTTGCCAAGGCTGATCTCACCGTTGCGGGTAGCGGGGCCATCGGCCAGCACATCGCCGGTCTTGACGGCATCGCCGACATTGACGATGGGGCGCTGGTTGTTGCAGTTGCCCTGATTGGAGCGCATGAACTTGATCAGCTCATAGGTATCGGCAGAGCCGTCGGCGCAGCGGACAACGATCTTGTCGGCGTCAACATACTCGACCGTGCCGTCATGGGCGGCCAGCACGCAGACACCGGAGTCGGTGGCGGCCTTGTACTCCATGCCGGTAGCGACAATGGGCTGCTGGGTGACCATCAGAGGCACAGCCTGACGCTGCATGTTGGAGCCCATCAGGGCACGGTTACAGTCATCGTTCTCGAGGAACGGGATGCAGGCCGTGGCCACAGAGACCATCATGCGGGGAGAAACATCCATAAAGTCGACCTGAGAGGCCTCAAACTCCTGAATGTCGTTGCGGTGGCGGCCGGAAACACGGCTGCGGACAAAGCGGTTGTTCTCGTCCAGCGGCTCGTTGGCCTGCGCAACAATATACTCGTCCTCCTCGTCGGCAGTCATATAGACGACCTCATCGGTGACGATGCCGGTGGCCTTGTCAATGCGGCGGTAAGGTGCCTCCACAAAGCCGTACTTGTTGATCTTGGCGTAGGTAGCCAGATAGGAGATCAGACCGATGTTCGGGCCTTCAGGCGTCTCGATGGGGCACAGACGGCCGTAGTGGGTGTAGTGAACATCGCGGACCTCGAAGCCTGCGCGGTCACGGGACAGACCGCCGGGGCCCAGAGCGGACAGACGGCGCTTGTGGGTCAGCTCGGCCAGAGGGTTGTTCTGATCCATGAACTGAGACAGCGGGCTGGAGCCGATGAACTCCTTGATAGCGGCCACGACCGGGCGGATGTTGACCAGACTCTGCGGGGTGATCTTCTCGCCGTTCTCCTGATTCTGCAGGGTCATGCGCTCACGGATGACGCGCTCCATACGGGAGAAGCCGATGCGGAACTGGTTCTGCAGCAGCTCACCAACGCTGCGGACACGGCGGTTGCCCAGATGGTCGATCTCATCGGTCACGCCGATGCCGTGGTCCAGACCCAGCAGGTAGTTGACAGAAGCAAAGATGTCGTCAACGGTGACGGTGCGGCTGATCAGAACATCGTGGTTCTGGCGCAGCAGCTCCTTCTGCTCCTCCACATCGGAGGTGGTGTCGAGGATCTTGCGGATCTCGGCAAAGTTGGCACGCTCGTTGACGCCGGCCTCCTCCTCAACATTGAAGCTGAAGAAGTTCTGGGCATCGACACAGCCGTTGGAGATGACGATGAAGGGATGAGGCTCCTCACCCTTGTGCTCGACCAGAATGACCACGCGGGTAACACCGGCAGCATCGATCTCTTCGGCCTTGGCCATATTGATCTTCTCGCCCTTGGCGGCCAGCAGCTCGCCGGTCAGGGGGGCGATGATATCCTCAGCCGCCTTGTAGCCGGCGATGCGGCGGGTCAGGCTGAGCTTATTGTTCATCTTGTAGCGGCCGAAGCGGGCCAGATCGTAACGGCGCGGGTCAAAGAACAGGTTGTTCAGATGTGCGCGGGAGTTCTCGACCGTCGGCGGCTCGCCGGGGCGCAGCTTGCGGTAGACCTCGAGCAGGCCTTCCTCGGTGTTGTGGGTGATGTCCTTCTCGAGGGAGGCGTTGATCTTCGGCTCGGAATCGCCGAAGAACTGCTTGATCTGGTCATCGGTGGACAGGCCCAGCGCACGCAGCAGCGTGGTGACGGGCAGCTTGCGGTTCTTATCGATGCGGACATAGTACACATCGGAGGAATCGGTCTCATACTCCAGCCATGCGCCGCGGTTGGGGTTCATGGTGGCGGTAAACAGATCCTTGCCGGTACGGTCCTTGCTGGAGCCGTAGAAAACGCCGGGAGAACGGACCAGCTGAGAGACGATCGCGCGCTCAGCACCGTTGGAGATGAAGGTGCCAGCGTCGGTCATGAGCGGGAAGTCGCCCATGAAGATCTCCTGCTCCTGCACCTCGCCGGTCTGCTTGTTCAGCAGGCGGGCCGTGACATACAGGGGTGCCGCATATGTGGCATCCCGCTCTTTGCATTCTTTAATAGAATACTTGGGGTTCTTGTCCAGCCGGTAATCGACAAACTCCAGCACCAGATTGCCGGTGTAGTCCTCGATCGCGGCAATGTCGTGAAAGACCTCGTGCAGGCCCTCCTCCAGGAACCAGTTGTAAGAGTTTTTCTGGATCTCGATCAGATTGGGCATGCCAATCACTTCGTTGATGCGGGAAAAGCTCATGCGGGTCGTTCTGCCGTTTTGTACGGGCTTGACCTTAACCATAAAACGCGACCACTCCTATTCCATAGATTGACAAAGTTGGCGAAAGCCGCCCGAAAAAGCGTTGTGAAAGGTAGGCATATTCGTCATTTTTCACAAACTTTTCAATTTCACTGTTTTTGTGAAATCTCTTTAGGGCGCTCTATTCCATTTTTGTGATACTGTACCAGTATACAGGGAAAAAGGCTTGCTGTCAAGGGTTTTTCAGCTTTTTTATGAAGTTTTTCGCTCATGTCGAACGCCCGGGCGGGTGTAACAAAATTTCAGCATTTTGCTGATTTTGCACCGTCCGCCCGCACTTGACAAATTCAGCAAAGCGGATATGCACCCCCACTTTCAGCAGTTTTCACAAGGATCGCCTACAGTTTTTAGAGAGGTTTACCCTTGACAAGCAGGTGTTTTTTACGACATAGTTATAGTACTATTTTTCATTCTATAAAGATTGGATGTTTTGACATGAGCATTTTGGAGCAGAAAATCAGCGCACGGCGCATCTTAGGCATGATCGCGGGTGTCGTCATCATCGGCATCGGCATTGCAGTTTTCAAGTTCTCCCATCTGGGCAACGACTCCATCAGCGCACTGAATTTGCGGTTGGCTGAACTGGTCGGCCTGCCGTTCAGTATTGAGAATGTGCTTATGAACCTGTTTTTGTTTGTGCCGCAGCTGATTTGGGGGCGGCGGTACATCGGACTGGGCACCATCATCAACAGTTTTTGCATCGGCTTCATTGTCACCCTCACGAACAATGCGATGGCGGCGGTATTCGGTTCTGCCGACACCCTGCCCGCCCAGCTGTTCTGGGTGGCTGTCGGCGTGTTGGTCGTGGCCTTCGGGTGTTCCCTGTACCAGACAGCGGATTTGGGCGTTGCGCCCTATGACGCACTTTCGCTGATGATGTCTGACCGGCTGCCGCTCCCCTACTTCGGCTGCCGCGTGTTTACCGATGCGCTGTGCGCCCTGCTTGCCTACCTGCTGGGCGGGCTGATCGGATTGGGCACGCTGATTTGCGCGTTCGGGCTGGGACCGTTTGTGCAGTTTTTCACGAAGCATTTTTCGGAAAAGGTTTTGCGGTACAGCCCAGCGAAAAAGTAAGCGGCTGCGGAAACGCTCCCGGGGCATCGAGAACGCCGACCCCTACAACGAGAAAAGCCTTCCCCTGTGAGAGAAGGTGGCCGAGTGAAGCGAGGTCGGATGAGGGGCAGCCCTGCCTGCACAACCCATGTATGGGTCGTCGCGGCAAAGCCACCCCTCATCCGGCCTTTGGCCACCTTCTCCCTTGGGGGAAGGCTTTTTTATTTTCACATCTTGATAATCCCAAACGCGTTGGCAACCGAGCTTGCCAGAATGACAGCGGCAAAAATCGGGCAGAGCCAGCGGATCATGAAACGGAACACCTTTTTGCGGCGGAAGGGCTGACCATCCAGCTCAACCTCCTCCTCGATGCGCTCCACACCGATCACGCGGGAGACCAGCAGGCAGGTGGCAATGGCCGCAATCGGCATCATAACCGAGTTGGTTAGGAAGTCGAAGAAGTCGAGGAACTGCATACCGATGACCGTCACACCGGCCAGCGGGCCGTAGCCGAGGCTGGACAGCGTACCGAGCGCGACCATGATCACGCCGACCAGCACCGTGGAGCGCTTGCGGCTCCAGCCCAGCTCATCCTCAAAGGTCGAGACGGCGCTCTCGGTCAGGGCAATCGAGCTGGTAACCGCCGCAAAGAGCACCAGCAGGAAGAACAGCACGCCGACCAGCGTACCCAGCCCCATGCTGGCAAACACCTTGGGGATCGTGATGAACATCAGGGCCGGGCCGGCCTGCAGCGTATCCGGGTCCCCGCCCGAGAAGGCGAACACCGCGGGAATGATCATCAGACCCGCCATGATGGCGATGGCCGTGTCAAAGATCTCCACATTCTGGGCAGATTCCTCAATGGCAACATCCTTTTTCATGTAGGAGCCAAAGGTCACAAGGATGCCCATGGCGATCGAGAGCGAGTAGAACATCTGGCCCATCGCCGCCACGACCGTCATCCATGAGAAGTTGGCCGGGTTAGGCACCAGAAAGTACTTCACGCCGGCCAGTGCGCCGGGCCGCGTGACCGAGTAGGCCGCAATCACGACCGACAGCACGACCAGCACCGGCATCATCAGCTTGGAAACGCGCTCCACGCCGTTGCGCACACCCGCAAAGATGATGCCCAGCGTGAAGATCGCAAAGAGCAAAAAGCAGAGTTCTGCGGAGGCACCGTCCGCAATAAAGGTGCTGAAGTAGCCATCCGCAGCCACCCCCTGCGCATTGCCGCGCAGGTACTCAAACAGATATTTGATGACCCAGCCGCCGATGACCGAGTAGTACGGCACGATCAGCACCGGAATGATGGCGTTGATCCAGCCGCCAAAGCCGAGAAAGCCATTCTTGCGGCTCTTGCCCGCAAACGAGGCATATGCACCGACCGGGCTTTTGCCGGTCATGCGGCCGAGCGCTGTTTCGGCCATAATCATGCTGTAGCCAAAGGTCAGCGCCAGCACGATGTAGATCAGCAGGAAGATGCCGCCGCCGTATTTGGCTGCCAGATACGGAAAGCGCCAGATGTTGCCCAAGCCCACCGATGCACCGGCCGCCGACAGCACAAAGCCGATCTTGCCGGAAAATGAACTTCTGTTTTGTTTTTGTTCCATGATTCTCCTATTACCTCCGTGTTTTTATATTTCGCACAAGGGCAAGTGTAGCACAGTCACGGAGTATTTACAATCAAGCATATTTCAAGGAAGTGTTGACAATCGTGCAACGCTCCGTAAAATCTGCATACAAAAGTCCCATGCCCAACGCCTTGGCGGCGCGGGCATGGGACCTGCTGGTTTCCTTTATGTATCTATCAATCCAGGAAATCGCGCAGCTTCTTGCTGCGGCTGGGGTGGCGGAGCTTGCGCAGGGCCTTGGCTTCGATCTGGCGGATACGCTCACGGGTGACATTGAACTCCTTGCCGACCTCCTCCAGCGTGCGGGGGCGGCCGTCCTCAAGGCCGAAGCGCAGGCGCAGGACCTTCTCCTCACGCGGGGTCAGCGTCTTGAGCACATCGGCCAGCTGCTCCTTCAGCAGGGTCTGGCTGGCGGCCTCGGCGGGCACGGGGGCGTCATCATCGGGGATGAAGTCACCCAGATGGCTGTCCTCCTCCTCGCCGATGGGCGTCTCGAGACTGACAGGCTCCTGCGCCACGCGCATGATCTCACGGACCTTGTCCACCGGCATTTCCAGACGCTCGGCGATTTCCTCGGCGCTGGGGTCGTGGCCGTACTCATGCAGCAGCTGGCTGGACACCTTCTTGACCTTGTTGATCGTCTCTACCATGTGCACGGGGATGCGGATGGTGCGGGCCTGATCGGCGATGGCGCGGGTAATGGCCTGACGGATCCACCATGTCGCATAGGTGGAGAACTTGAAGCCCTTGGTGTGGTCGAACTTCTCAACAGCCTTGATCAGGCCCAGATTGCCCTCCTGAATCAGATCCAGAAACTGCATGCCGCGGCCGACATAGCGCTTGGCGATGGAAACGACCAGACGCAGGTTTGCTTCGCTCAGGCGCTGCTTGGCCTTCTCGCCATCGGGGCCGCCCGCCTGAATCTTGAGAGCCAGCTCAGTCTCCTCATCGGGGGTGAGCAGCGGCACGCGGCCGATCTCCTTCAGATAGACCTTGACGGGGTCGTCGATCGTGATGCCGTCGGCGGTCAGGCCGTCCTCGTAATCATCGGCACCGTCATCGGCACCGGAGACCGTATCATCGACCTCCACGGGGGTGTCGTCCACGATCTCGATGCCGTTGCTCTCAAGCTCCTCATAGAGCTTTTCCATTGCCTCAACATCCAGAACGTTGCCGTTTTCCTCCATTGCATCGCTGATCTCACTGCTGGTCAGCTTGCCGATGCGGCGGCCGTTGTCAATCAGCGTGCGGATCGAGTCTTTCTTCTCTGCCATAAGTAGGTTCTCCTTTTGGTTTTATATTGTTGCAACAAATCTGTCGGAATGTCGTTATTCTTCTGGTTCTTCAGCCTTGGCACCCTTCTTTTTGCCCATGTTGGCAAAAAAGTCGGAGAACTGGCTGTCGTCCATCTGGCGGACCTTCTCGTCCAACGGTCTGGCGCTTTCCAGCCGGTCAAGGTACATGTCGATGTCCTGATGTTGCAGGGGCGCATCGTGGTTCTGCGCCATTGCAAGCGCGATCTGCTGGAACGCCTTGTCGTCCAGCAGCTGCTGCAGCGTTGTCAGGTTCAGCGGCTGGCCGCTGTCAGCACACTGAAAGATCGCCTGCAGAACGTTTTGCAGCTCCGGCACCAGCACGGTAGCCATATCAAGGCGGCGGCGCACATAGGGAATCTCGTCCGGGTTCTGCATCAGGGCTGCCGCCAGCTGGCGGGCCGCTGCCGCTGCGCCCAGCGCAGACTCCCCGCTGCTGGTGTAGGGCACCCGGATGTCAGCGGCGATTCCCTGCTTGGACAGCTCCTGCTGCTGTCTGCGGCGGTCACGGCGCGCCGCCGTCTGGACTGCACCCTGCATCTGGGATACGATGGCCTGCTTGGACACGCCGGTCTCGTCCGCCAGCCGCCCGGCGTAGACATCCCGCGCCGTGGGGCTGACGCCCCGCTCGGTCAGGATACCGATGGCCTCGCGGATATAGCTGAGCCGGCCGTCATCACTGCGCAGGTCGTACTTGGCCTTCGCTTTTTTCAGCTGGAACTCCGTTGGGTTAGCCGTGCCGTTTAAAAGCATCTCAAACCGCTCGCGGCCGTACTTTTTGATAAATTCGTCCGGGTCCTTGGCCCCCTGATAACTCAGCACGCTGACCTTCATCGGCGTGTTGGCCATGATGCCCAGACTGCGCTCGGTAGCCTTTTGGCCGGCCTCATCCGAGTCGTAGCTGAGAACGACCTCGTCCGCGTACTCGCTCAGCAGCTTGGCCTGCTCAGCGGTCAGCGCCGTGCCGCAGGCACAGACCGCCGTGTCAAAGCCGGCCTCGTGCATTGCAATGACATCCATGTAGCCCTCGCAGAGGATGTAGCGCTTGCTCTTGGACTTTTTGGCGATGTTGAGCGCAAAAAGTGTGTGGGACTTGTGGTAGACCATCGTTTCGGGGCTGTTGATGTACTTGGGCTTGGAATCATCCAGCACGCGGCCGCCGAATGCAATGATCGCGCCGCGCACATCAATGATCGGCACCATGACGCGGTGGCGAAAGATCGTGTACAGGTTGCCGCGCTCACTGCGGCGTATCAGGCCGGAATGCTCGAGCTCATCGTCCTGAAAGCCGCGGCGCTTGAGGTAGTTGACAAGGCCGAAGCCCTCATTCGGCGCATAGCCCAGCCCAAACCGGCGGATGGCCGCATCGGACAGGCCGCGCTTTTCCTTCCAGTATTTCCGGGCCAGCGCAGCCTCCGGCGTCTGAGCGTTCAGATTCTCATAAAAATAGCGGGCGGCGCAGCGGTTGATCTCCAAAAGGCGCTGGCGCGCGCGGGATTCACGGTCATCCTCCTCGGGCAGGGGCATTCCGGCGCGGCCCGCCAGCTGCTTGACGCTCTCGACATACCCAAGGTTATTGTATTTGCGCACAAAGTTGATGACATCCCCCGCTGCGCCGCAGCCAAAGCAGTAAAAGCTCTGGGTGTCCGGATAGACAACGAAGGACGGCGTTTTTTCATTGTGGAAGGGGCACAGCCCGCTCAGGGTGCGCCCGCGTCGGCGCAGCTGCACATACTGGCCGATGACCTCTTCAATATCGTTGCGGCGAACGACCTCCTGTATGTATTCCTGAGGGATCATAGGTTGACTGCACCTCCTTGTCAGATTGTAGGGGCCGGGTATGTCCGGCCCGCGGTTTTCCCGCAATGCTGCGTCTGCCAATCTGTGCAGGGCCGGGCATGCCCGGCCCCTACGGCGCAGCGGTTACAAAACATGCCACTTTTGCGGAATAAACAATTCTTCAAACAGGCGGGTGGCAAACTCATCGCTCATGCCGCTGATATAGTCGGTCACGGCGCGGTCCACCCCCTCGTTGTAGGCGATCTGCATGTAAAAATTCGGCATCAGGGCGGGCTCGTTGCTCAGGCGGTCATACAGCTCACTGATGAGCTTGTCCACCTTTTTTTCCTCGCGCTTAGCCTCCCGGTCCACATAGACCGTGGCATACATAAAGTCCTTCAGCACCGCATAGGCGGCATCGACCTCAGGCGAAAAGCAGATCTGGCCGTCACTGCTGTGGGTCACCAGATCGGTGATCATCGTGGTGATGCGCTCGGACTTTGTATGTCCCAGCACAGCCGTTGCCTCGGGCGGCAGGCGGCGCGGGTCAAGCACCCCCGCCGTGATCGCATCCTCAATATCGTGGTTCAAAAATGCGATGTGATCCGCCCGGCGCACAACACAGCCCTCCGGTGTGCGGGCCCATGCACCGGTCGTATGGGTCACAATGCCATTGCGCACCTCCCAGGTCAGGTTCAGGCCCTGCCCGTCCCGCTCGAGAAAATCCACAACGCGCAGGCTCTGCCGGTAATGGGTAAAGCCCCCCGGGCAAAGTCGGTTAAGGGCGCGCTCACCCGCATGGCCAAAGGGGGTGTGACCCAGATCATGCCCAAGGGCGATGGCCTCGGTCAGGTCCTCATTCAGCCGCAGCGCGCGGGAGACCGTGCGCGCGATCTGGGACACCTCAAGCGTATGGGTCAGCCGGGTGCGGTAGTGGTCCCCCTCCGGCGAGAGAAATACCTGTGTTTTCTGCTTCAGCCGGCGGAAGGCCTTGCTGTGGAGAATACGATCCCGGTCACGCTGGAAGCAGGGCCGGATCGGGTCCTCCGTCAGCGGCAGGCGGCGGCCCAGACTGTTCGCGCTCAGGGTCGCGCAGCTGCTCAGGGTCTGCCGTTCAATGGCCTCGGTCTCTTCACGGATCGTCATAGTGCGCCCCCTTTTCCTGATCCTCTATCTATAAATACGACAAAAGTATGGGAAACACTCTTTTTTTGTGGGGATTTTTTTGAGATATTTTCACGGTTGCAGGGGGCGGCGTCCCCAATGCCCCGCGGGCCGATGCAAGCATCGGCCCCTACAATTGTACCGTAGGGCGGCCAGTCCTCTGGCCGCCGCAAGCTGCCGCAATTCAAAACGGGGCGTACTGCGGTTTGGAAATCTCCACCTCAGCCCCGCCGCGCGTCAGCTCGTTCAATGCGGTGCAGAGCGCACCCTCCTGCCCTGCGGGCATACGCCAGCAAAGGGTCACGGCATCGTCAAAGACCGGCTCGTCCAGTCTTGTTTCCGCCGCCGCAATGATGCGCTGGGCCTGTTCAAACTGGGCATAACTCACGCGGACGCTGCAGTCCACCACAAGGCGCATGCTGACAAGCTCGGCCTGCTGCAGCGCGCCGGAGGCCGCCGCCGTATACGCCCGCACCAGCCCGCCGGTGCCCAGCAGAATGCCGCCGAAATACCGCGTCACTACAACGATCACATCGGCCACACCTGCGTGGCCGATCGTCTCCAGCACCGGGGTCCCGGCGGTTTTGGCGGGCTCGCCGTCATCAGAATACCGCGTTCGGCCGTTCTGCAGCACATAGGCATAGACATTGTGGCGCGCCGTGCGGTTGGCGGCGCGCACCGCGTTCAGCACGGCGAGGGCCTTTTCCTCGGTATCGGCAAAGGCGGCCGTGGCGATAAAGCGGCTGCGCTTTTCCTCATATTCAAATGTGGAAGTGCCGCGTATGGTTTTATAGTCGGCCATGGCGCAAACCTCACTCTATAGCAAAAATACCCCGGATGAAAGAACATCCGGGGTACAAAAACGGAATTACTTGCCAGACTTGGCGAAACGGCGCTTGAAACGCTCGACACGGCCACCGGTATCGACCAGCTTCTGCTTGCCGGTGTAGAACGGATGGCACTTGCTGCAAACTTCGACGTGGATCTCCGGCTTGGTGTCACGGGTGTGGATCACATTGCCGCAGGCACAAGTGATGGTGCAGTCCACATAGTTCGGATGGATGCCCTGCTTCATGGTTAAATTCACCTCTTTCTCGATCATGATAAAAGGAGCCATACTTGATATATGTGCTCATCACAATCTCCGAATTGCGGCTACCAGCGTTCGCCATCCTGTGCGGACGGAGCAGCCATCTGAACGATTGCTGAAACATTTTAGCACAAAGTATCAAGATTGTCAAGCACTTTTTGGTTGACAACGTAGGGGCGGATTCTATATCCGCCCGTCAGACGGCAGCCACCTTGCGGGCGCATATGGAATGCGTCCCTACGGAGCCTCGTGCAGTATCACCTTACAGCGTCAGCTGCTCGATGCGGTCATCCTCCTTGAGGGTGGCGCCGGTGGCAGGCAGGGTACGCACACGATAGCGCGGGGCATCGTTGAGCTCCAGCCCCTCGGCCAGCGTCAGGCGGGAGATACCGGCGTTCTTTTTCAGCGTCACCACATTGACACCGGCGGTATCGCGGGTCGCCTTTTCAGGGATGAGCGCACTGCCGACCAGCAGCAGGCGGTTGTTTGTGGTAAAGATGGCCAGTTCGGTCTCCTCGGGGATAAAGCGCATAAAGGCAATCTCTGCCTTATCGCTGTATGCCTTGAGCAGCTTGCGGCGGTTCTGCTTTGTCTCATAGCTGGACAGCGGGACCTTGGCGCATTTGCCGTTCTCATAGAGGAAGAGCATCCAGCCCTTGTAATCGGGCGTGACCACCATATACAGCGGCACCTCGCCCTCCTCCATGCCGAGGGCGGAGGCTACATAATCGCCCAGCACGCTGGCCTTGCTGTCGGCAAAGTCATAGGCGTGGGACTTGTAGACCTGGCGGTGATTTGTGAAGAAGAGCAGCTCGGTGCTGTTCGTGCTTTCGCAGGTAAACAGTACCTCGTCACCGTCCTTCAGCTTCTGCTCACCGCTCATGCGCAGGCTCTGGGGTGTGATTTTTTTGAAGTAGCCGTCCCGCGTGAAGAACAGATGCACCGGGTAGTCGGGGATCTGCTGCTCAGGCTCCTCCGCCTCAGAGGCCGGAATCTCGTACATGATCTCGCAGCGGCGGGGCTTGCCGTACTTTTTGGCTACATCGCCCAGTTCCTTCATGATGATCTTATTGATGCGGGCCGGGCGCTTGAGAATATCCTCAAGATCGGCAATGGCGTTTTCGAGCTCCTCGATTTCCTCGGTGCGCTTGAGGATGTACTCGCGGTTGAGGTGGCGCAGCTTGATTTCGGCCACATATTCAGCCTGTACCTCGTCAATGCCGAAGCCGATCATCAGGTTGGGTACGACCTCGGTCTCCTCGGCCGTGTTGCGCACGATCTCAATGGCCTTGTCAATGTCGAGCAGAATCGCCTTCAAGCCCTTGAGCAGATGCAGGCGCTTCTGCTTGCCCTGCAGGTCGTAGTAGGTGCGGCGGCGCACACACTCGGCGCGGAAGGCGATCCACTCCAGCAGGATGCTGCGCACGCCCAGCACCTTGGGCTGGCCCGCAATCAGCACATTGAAGTTGCAGGCGAAGCTGTCCTCGAGCGGCGTAGCCTTGTACAGGCGGGCCATCAGCTTGTCGGGGTCCTGACCGCGCTTGAGGTCGATAGTCAGCTTCAGACCGTTGAGGTCGGTCTCGTCGCGCATGTCGGAGATCTCACGGATCTTGCCGAGCTTGACCAGCTCGGTGATCTTGTCCATGATGGCCTCGACCGTCGTTGTGGGCGGGATGCGGGTGACATCAATGCAGTTGTTCGCCTTGTCGTAGCTCCACTTGGCGCGGACGCGGACGCTGCCGCGGCCGTTTTCCAGCACATTCTGCATCTCGGCGGCATCGTAGAGAATTGTGCCGCCGCCGACAAAATCCGGCGCGGGGATGATCTCCCGCAGGTCAGCCTGCGGGTCTTTCATCAGGGCGATCGTGGCATTGCAGAGCTCCTCCAGATTGAAGGAGCAGATGTTGGATGCCATGCCGACCGCGATGCCCAGCGTATTGTTCGCCAAAATCGTCGGGAAGGTGACGGGCAGCAGGGTCGGTTCGGTCGTCGTGCCGTCATAGTTCGGCACAAAGTCCACAGTGTCCTTGTCGATATCTCGGAACAGCTCATCACAGACCGGCTCAAGCTTGGCCTCGGTATAACGGGCGGCGGCATAGGCCATATCGCGGCTGTACGCCTTGCCGAAGTTACCCTTGGAGTCCACGAACGGCACGAGCAGGCTCTCGTTGGAGCGGCCCATGCGCACCATCGTGTCATAGATGGCGGCATCGCCGTGGGGGTTCAGGTGCATCGTGCTGCCGACGATGTTGGCACTCTTGGTGCGGTTGCCCTTCAGCAGGCCCATGCCGTACATCGTGTAGAGCAGCTTGCGGTGGGCAGGCTTGAAGCCGTCGATCTCCGGCAGCGCGCGGGAAACGATAACGCTCATCGCATAGGGCATATAGTTGGTTTCCAGCGTGTCGGTGATGGCAGATTCCAGCACCTCGCCCGCCGATAAAATTTCGACATTATCCCCCAGCTGCGGGCGCGCAGGGGTCAGTTTTTTTTCTTTTCGTTTTGCCATAAAATCTATCCTATATTCACAGCCGCCCGGCAGGGGCCGGACATGTCCGGCCCGCAGCATACCGGGCGCAGAGCGTTTGCGGGAAGGTTGCGGGCGGGTCACGCCCCGCACCTACACGCGCGACAATCGTAGGGGTGTTCTCCCGTCGGGCGCGTATCAGCTTACATCCAGATCGTCCAGATACTCCGCGCCGTGCTCGGCGATATGCTCCTTGCGGCCCTGCAGGTTATCGCCCAGCAGCAGGTCAAAGACGGCGGCCGTGCGCTCGGCATCGGTGGGCAGTACCTTGATCAGGCGGCGGCTTTCGGGGCTCATCGTAGTCAGCCACATCATCTCGGGGTCGTTCTCGCCCAGACCTTTCGAGCGCTGGATCGTGTACTTTTCGCCCTCAATGCGGCGCAGGATATCGGCCTTTTCCGGCTCGGTGTAGGCGAAGAAGGTCTTATTCTTCGTGTTGATCTCGTACAGCGGCGATTCTGCGATATAGACATAGCCCTTATTGATGAGGGTCGGCGTCAGGCGGTAGAGCATCGTCAGCACGAGGGTGCGGATCTGGTAGCCGTCCACATCGGCATCGGTACAGATGACGACCTTATTGAACCGCAGGTTGTCCAGATTGAAGCTGGCCAGATCCTTATTGTGGCTGCCGCCCAGCTCAACGCCGCAGCCCATGACGCGGATCAGGTCGGTGATGATCTCCGACTTGAAGATGCGGGCGTAGTCGGCCTTCAGGCAGTTCAGGATCTTGCCGCGGATCGGCATGATGGCCTGAAATTCCGAGTCACGGCTCTGCTTGACCGCGCCCATAGCGGAATCGCCCTCCACGATATACAGCTCACGGCGGGCGGCGTCCTTGGTGCGGCAATCCACGAACTTCTGCACGCGATTGGCGAGATCCATCTGCTGGGTCATCGTCTTTTTGATCGTGATGCGCGCCTTCTCGGCGTGCTCGCGGCTCTGCTTGTTGATGAGCACCTGCTTGCAGGCCTTTTCGGCCTCATCGGGATGCTCAATGAAGTAGACCTCGATCTGATGCTTGAGGAACTCGGTCATGGCCTGCGCCACAAACTTGTTCGTGATGGCCTTTTTCGTCTGGTTCTCATAACTTGTGCGGGTCGAGAAGCTTGATGATACCAGCACAAGGCAGTCCTGCACATCGGCGAAGGTGATCGCGCTCTCGTTTTTCTTGTACAGGCCCTTGGTTTTCAGCCAGCCATTGATCTGGCTGACGAAGGCTGTGCGCACGGCACGGTCGGGGCTGCCGCCATGCTCCAGCCAGCTGGAGTTGTGGTAGTATTCCAGACACTGCACGGTGTTGGAGAATGCGAACGCCACATTCATCTTGACCTGATAGTCCGGCTGGTCGGCGCGGTCGCGGCCGGTGGCGGCGCCGCTGCAGAAGTATACCGGCGTCAGGGCCTTATCCCCCACCAGCTCATTGGCATAGTCGGTGATGCCGTGCTCATAGAGATATTCAAACTTTTCAGCCTCACTGCCGGATTTGTCGGTAAATACCAGCGTGACGCCATCGTTGACGACAGCCTGACGGCGGAGCATATCCTTGAAGGATTCCGCCGGGACGGCAATGTCGGTAAAGACCTCGGTGTCAGGCTTCCAGCGGATGACCGAGCCGGTGCGCCTGCCCTTGAACGGCTCCTTCTGCAGGCCGCCCACATTCTCGCCCTTTTTGAAATCGAGGTGGTAGTGGAAGCCGTCGCGGTAGACATCCGCCGTCATCCACTCACTGGCGTACTGGGTGGCGCACAGGCCCAGACCGTTCAGGCCGAGGCTGAAATCATAGTTGCCGCTGCCCTCGGCATATTTGCCGCCGGCGTACAGCTCGCAAAAGACCAGATCCCAGTTCCAGCGCTCCTCAGCCTTATTATAATCGACCGGAATGCCGCGGCCGAAGTCCTCGACCTCGATGACATGGTCCGGAAACAGCGTGACATTGATGCGGTTGCCATGGCCATCGCGCGCCTCGTCGATGGAGTTGGAGATAATCTCAAAGATGGAATGGGCGCAGCCCTCCACACCGTCAGAGCCGAAGATGACCGCCGGGCGCTTGCGCACACGGTCGGCGCCTTTCAGCTGGCGGATACTGTCATTGCCGTATTCCTGTTGTTTTTTTGCCATGCGGCGGTTCCCCCTGATGTATATTGAAACAGTGGTAGTTTTTGCACATATATTTTTATTAAACCACAGTTTGGAAGTGTTTGTCAAATCGACTTGCACTCTGCGGGCAGGTTTGTAGGAGTCGATGCCCGCACCCGCTCCTGCAAACCCAGTGTAATACAACAAACTGTTGTTGTCAAGTTGTATTTATGAATTACAGTCACAATTACACGGTTCGACCCGGTTGCGGTCGCCGATGACAGCGGTCCAATACTCGCTGCCGCGGTAGCGGAAGATGACCCAATCATAGCCGTTGTATTTCCGGGTGCTCTGCTTGACCACGCAGTAGCTGCCCAGCGGCAGATAGCCGACCACATCGTTGAAGTTGGCGGAATAAAAATACTCACACCGGGCGTTGAACACCACAAGCCGCTGCCCCGCCACCGTTTCCATGGAAGGGCCGGAGGCCCCATAGTTGTTGTAGCCTCCGGCCTGTATCTCCGGCAGAAAATCCCGGTAGCTGCGGTTGAGGTCGCACGCGCCGGAGATGCCGTTGACCACACCGCTGCCGGTGTACTGCCACATGGCATAGCTGCCGTTATAGCCAAGGGTGGCGCGGTAGTCTGCCACCCATAACGGGTAGCGGCTCAGGGCGGCTGCGTTGAGGTTGCTGTTGATGTAGTTGGTGTAGCTGTACCAGCCCGCGTACCACTTGCGCTGGTAGAGGATATCCATGGCGTACTGCACAAGGCTGGTCAGCGTTGCACGGCCAAGGCTGGTCAGGCTGGCGTCCTCGACATCCACAAAGACCGGATATTCCAGCTGCAGCCCCTGCATGACATTCAAGAAGGTCGTCAGCTCATTGGCCACAGCCGCCCGTGTGCGCGCGTAGGTATAGTAATAGACCCCCACGCGCAGGCCTGCCGCCTTGGCTCCGTTGACATTCTGCAGGAAATACGGGTCCACATACAGTCCGCCGCTGTTGCTGGACCCCACGCGGACCATGGCAAACTGCTTGCCGGCCGCCGCCACCCGGCCCCAGTTGATATTGCCCTGATAGCGCGACACATCAATGCCGTACTGGTACACAGCCATAAAAAGCCCCCCTTTGCGGTATAGTATGCAAAGAGGGGGGGTGGTGTGTGTAGTATCCTGTTTCCGCCGCAATACCGGAAGTACTGGTCATTGCGCAGCATCCATGCGTACAGCATCGGCACATCGGCGTCCGTCAGGCGGCGAATTGTATACGCATTGGACAGCTTTTCAATCTGTATATTTTTCACAGCAATTTGATCCTCAAATCTCCCAGCAGCGACACCGCCTCCGGCAGTGAAAATTTTGCGTCCTGCAGCTTGCAGCCGAAAATATCGACTTTATACCCGCCGGCCTCTTTGAAGTTTGCTTTGCGCATATCGCACTGGTAAAATTCGGTGTCCAGCAGGTCGCATTTTTCAAAATCTGCACTGACGAGATTGCACTTGGCGAACATCGAGCGCTGGATCTCGTTGCCTGCAAAGTTGAATTTTGTAAAGTTCATCTCGGTGAAGGTGTTGTATTTCAGGCGGCAGGCCTGCAATTTTTCAATCGGGTCGGCAAACGAGCCGTCCCCCTGCAGGGACATCCATTCGATATTGTTGAGGGTGCAGCCTTGAAACTCCGTAAACTTTGCACGGGACATCGTGGTTTTCAGTCCTGTAATTGTACAGCGGATGAACTGGCACTCACTCAGCACGCTGTGGTCCAGCTTGCAGTTTTCAAAGGTGCAGTCGATGAAGGTGCAGTCGGAGAAGTCGCAGTCGTAAAAGGTTTCCTCTGTAAATTCAAGGCGCGAAAAGCGCTCTCCCTCGCGGTATTCGGCGCGCATCAGATCACCAGCCCTCCGTTTACACCCAGCACCTGACCGGTGATGTAGCCGCTGGCCTCATCGGCCAGAAAGACCATCGTGCGGGCGATCTCGTCCGCCGTGCCAAGGCGCTCCACAGGGGTTTCCTCCGCCAAAGCGGCGCGGTCCTCTGCGGTAAAGCCCGCCATCATGTCGGTGTCAATGACGCCCGGCGCAATGACATTGACCGTGATGCCACTGGGGCCCTCCTCCTTGGCGAGGGCCTTGCCAAGGCCGATCAGCCCCGCCTTGGCCGCGCTGTAGGCCACCTCACAGCTGCCGCCGGTCTGCCCCCACATACTGCTGACCAGCAGGATACGGCCGTATTTCTGGTGTACCATGCCGGGCAGCACGGCGCGGCAGGCGTAGAACGCACCGTCCAGATCAACGGCCATCATCCGGCGCCAATCCTCATCGGTGGTGTCGGTAAACAGCTTGACCTGCGCAATGCCCGCATTGCAGACAAGCACCTGCAGGCCGCCCAGCTCCCGCTGTGCCTGCTCCACGGCGGCCTGCACCTGTGCAGAATCCCCCGCATCGGCCTGTATTGCCAGAAAGCGGCCGCCCTGCGCGGCGGCTGCGGCGCGGCGCAGCACCGCCTCGGCGGCGTCCGGATGGGCGTTGTAGGTAAAGGCAACATCATACCCGGCGCGGGCGAACGCCAGCACCGCCGCCGCGCCGATTCCCCGACTGCCGCCAGTGATGAATACATGGTTCGTAGTCATTTTTTCTTCCGTTTCTCTCTCAGCATCGCAAAAAAATCCTGCAGCAATGCCTGTGCTTCCTCCTCCAGCAGGCCCGATTCCATGACCGGGTGATGGTTGAAGGGCAGTGCAAACAGGTCGGTCAGGCTGCCGCAGCAGCCCGCCTTGGGGTCGCGTGCGCCATAGACAACCCGCTTCAGGCGGCTGTTGATGATAGCCCCGCTGCACATAGGGCAGGGCTCCAGCGTCACGAACAGCTCGCATTGCCAGAGCCGCCAGCCGCCCAGCGCTTTGCAGGCCGCATCAATGGCCAACAGCTCGGCGTGGTAGGTGGCGTTTTTGCCGCTCTCGCGCAGGTTGTGCGCGCGGGCGACGATCTCCCCGTCCTTAGCCACAACCGCCCCGACCGGGACCTCGCCCAGTGCGGCGGCAAGCTTTGCCTCTGCCAGCGCGGCGCGCATCAGTTCTTCATCGGTCATAGCTCCCCCTCAATGCACAAAAAATACCGCATATACGACCAGAAAGATCACAGCGGCGCTGTAGGCCGGGCTGGTGAACACCGCCAGCACATCCACGCCGGGGCGCAGACCGGCCGAAAAGCGAAAGCCCTGCTGCCGGGCGTTCCAGATCATCCACCCGCCGAACACCGGGAAAAAGAGCAGGATAAACAGCTCAACGCCGAAGGACAGCTCCGCCGGGGCGTAATACCGCAGGTAGATCGTCAAAAATGCCAGCATATTGTTTGCAAGGTGCAGCAGCATACCCGGCAGGATGCTGCCCGACCGCTCGGTCAGCCAGCCCAGAAAGACCCCGCAGGCAAAGGCCGTCAGCCCCTGCGCCAGATCGAGATGCAGCAGACCGAAGAGCAGCGCCGGCGCAAAGATGGCCGCTGCGCTGCCGCAGGGGCGCATCAAGCCCTGAAACGCCCCGCGGAAGAGCAGCTCCTCGGCCACAGCGGGCATGATGCAGAGCGTTATAAAGCAGACAAGCAGCTCGGGTCCACCGCTGGGCAGCAGCTCGCTCGTTGTCGGGTTGTCTGTGATATGGTTGATGAGCGCCCCGGCAAGGTTGGCGAGGTTGGCCACACCGAGAAAGACCGGCAGACAGAAGCCCGGGCTCCAGGGGGCCGGCAGGGCGATGCGCAGATCCACCTGCCGCAGGCGGGTCAGCTTGAGCAGAAAGGCCAGCGTCAAGGCGATGGCCCCAATGCCGACCAGCAGCTGAAACAGCGCTGCGCTGACATCACTGAAGCCGAGGGGCTTTGCCAGACTGGCTCCCGGATGTGCCAGCCCCATAAGGGCGCTGACCAGCAGGGCCAGCAGGCTGCGCCCCAGCAGATAGACAAGGGATGCCGCCGCACAGGCGCCCGCTGCGCCCCGCACCCCGCGTGATTTTGCCATGTGATTTTCCACCTTTACATTAAAGGCTTCCCCCTTGGGGGAAGCTGGCCGTGCAACGGCCTGATGAGGGGCCGGTCTGCCGCAGCCACCCATTCACGGTTTGCCGCGGGAAGGCCACCCCTCATCCGCCCCTTCGGGGCACCTTCCCCCTTGGGGGAAGGCTTTATTAGTATCATACCACAAACCGGCCAATAAAAAAAGCCCCACCGGTGTGCGGGCCGGTGGGGCAAGGTCGGAGGGAGAGGAGTCTTTTTCATGTCTGCGTTGTGCGCCGCAGGCATTGACTTTCTGCTATCATAATAGTACATTATAGACATGAAGTAAAGCTATACTTTTTCATACAAAGCATGAATTAAATTCACCACAGGAGATGTGATCATGACCCTGACCGACTGCCAGCTGCTGAGCATCGTGGCGCAGCTGGGTACCTTTGCCGCCGCATCCGAACGGCTGCACATTACCCCCTCCGCCGTAAGCCATGCCGTATCCGGCGTGGAGGCCGAGTGCGGCTTTCCGCTTTTCACCCGCACAAAAAGCGGCGTCACGCTGACCGCTGCCGCCGAGAACCTGATGCCCGCGATCCAGCAGATGCTGGCAAGCAGCGAATCGCTGGAGCAGTCCATTGCCCAGATCAACGGTATGCACAAGGGTGCGCTGCGGCTGGGGGTGTTCAACTCGGCCTGCGTGACATGGCTGCCGAAGATCGTGCCGGGCTTCCGCGCGGCATTCCCCGGCATAGATGTGCAGATCTATCAGGGCTCCTATGATGACATTACCGGCTGGCTGAAAACCGGCGCGGTAGAACTGGGCTTTCTATCCAACTCCAGCGCCCGCGATCTGGATTTTGAGCCGCTCTACGATGACCGGCTCATCTGCCTTGCGCCGCCCGACTACAAGCCCCGCCGCCCCGGTGTTGTCCGGGCCGAGGAGCTGCGCGGCCGGCCCTTTGTCAGCCAGCAGTCCGATGTGGACGCCGACATCCAGAGCTATTTCAAAAAGAATGACCTGCATGTGTCGAGCCGCTGCTACATTGTGGACGACCAGAGCATGATCGCCATGGTAGCCTGCGGGCAGGGCCTTGCCCTGATGCCCGAGCTGATGTTCAAGGAGGGTGCCGCCAGCGCAGGGTGTCAGGTCCTGCAGCTGGAGCCGGCCGCCAAGCGCACCATCGGGCTGGCGTGCCTGTCGCGCGGGGTGCTCTCCCCCGCCGCGCGGGAGTTTGTGAAGCATGCAAGGGAGTTTGCAAGGAAAAGGTAAGCCGCGCGGTAGGGGCCGGGCACGCCCGGCCCGCTGGTTTACGGCATTCCCCTTTTACGGTTGATTTTGTGGGGAGGGGTAAAACACAAAGTTTCTCACTGCCGTAAACGGGCACGGCGGCCAGAGGGCTGGCCGCCCTACATGCGTCCCGGAAATATTTCATCGCGCAGTGCAGCAAAACACCCCCGTGCCGTTAAATTGGCGCAGGGGTGTTTTTATTTACTTAGTTTCCCTCCCCGTACTCCGCGACAGGTACATTTGCGTACGCATCGGGCAGGTCGGGCGGCAGGGTCTGCATGTACTCGTGCATGGCTTCGGCCACATTTTTGCTGTAGGCCACGGCCTCGACCACAGTGCGAGCTCCCTTGACGGCATCGCCGCTGGCGAAGATGCCGGGGATGCTGGTGTGGCCGACCTCATCGGTCTCAAACAGGCCGCGCGGGGTCGTCTTGAGGTCCTTGGTGCTGTCGGTGATGGTGGTGCAGGGGCCTTGGCTGATCGAAACGATCACGCTGTCCGCCGGGTAGAGCTTTTCGGTGCCGGGCAGCTCGGTCAGGGTGCCGTTCTCGGCCTCGTTCAGGTCAATGAACACAACACCCTTGTCGGTGATCTCAACAGGCTTTTTGTTGAAGATGAAGTTGACGCCCTCCAGCTTGGCATAGCTGGCCTCATACTCGCTGGCGGTGATCGTCTTTGAGAGCGAGAAGCACTCAAGATGCCGTGTGCCATGGCGGATGGCGGTGCGGGCGACATCCATCGCCGCGTTGCCCGCACCGATAACGATGACGCGGCTGCCCAGATGGTAGACATCGGGGTTTTGCAGGTAGTTGATGGCATAATGCACATTTCCGAGGCTCTCGCCCTTGATGTGCAGCGTGTTGGGGCGCCACACGCCGGTGCCGATGAAGATAGCCTTGTAGCCGTCACGGAACAGATCCTCGATCTTGAGCGCCTTGCCCACATCGGTGTTGGGGCGGACCTTGATGCCCTTCAGGCGCAGATGGCGGTACTCAAAGTCGTCCAGCACCGTCTTGGGCAGACGGAACTCGGGGATGCCGTAGCGCAGCACGCCGCCGATCTTGTCGTGGCTCTCAAAGATCGTGACATCGTACCCATAGCGCGCCAGAATGACCGCGATGGTCAGACCCGCCGGGCCGGAGCCGATGATGGCAGCCTTTTTGCCGTTGGACGGCGCAGGGCCTTGCGTCATCTGGCTGGCATAGGTAGAGGAAATATAGTTTTCAATGACCGAGAAGTGGACCGGCGCGCCCTTGATGCCGCGCACACAATGCCCCTCACACTGCTTCTCATGGTTACAGACCAGAGAGCAGACGGTGGTCAGGGGGTTGTTTTCAAACAGCATACGACCGGCCTCGTCCAGCTTGTTGTCCTTCAGCAGGCGGATGACCTCCGGGATATTGGTGTGGATGGGGCACCCCTGCTGACAGCGGGGCACCTTGCAGCCAAGGCAGTGGTTCGCTTCGTCCATTACATGCAGCGCCATGTTTTACTCCTTCATTTCGTACCGATTTTGCGCGTTAAAAATGCAACAATGTTGTATTACACGCATGTTTTCTCCATATCATGCTTATAGTACCACCGGCTTAGCAGTAAACGCAAGCCCCATCGGCTGAATTTTTTCTCTGCATAATGACGAAAAATCCACAGCGCGGCTATGCAGTCTGCCGATTTCAGCCGCCTGCGGGCTGACTTGCACCAGCTCTGCCAGCGCCGTACCTGCCGGCAGGGCGGCGTATTTCAAGCGCGGCAGCGCGCTTTTTTTTGCCCCCAGCACATGCAGATAGGGCGGCATTGGCAATTCTGCCGGAAACTGCAGCGCGGCATCCAGCACAAGGCGGCGCAGCCGTGCATGAGGATAGCGCTTGGTTTTCAGCCGGGTGTAAAGGTCGTCCAAACCGTCTGCCTGACGCACCGATGCTGCAAGGCGGTTCTCCAGTCCCTCGCTTATACCGCGCAGCTGCGAAAAATTTTCCGGCGGCTGCATCCGCAGCTGCGTCAGGACAGCCACCTCAAATTTTGCACTGTCGAGCAGCAGCCCCTCGGCGGCCGCCTTTGCGTAAAGCGCCGCTGCACCGGCGGGCACAAAGGCGGTCCACTCCGGCAGGGGCAGGCCGCGCAGGTAGCTGGCGCTGGCCATCGGCGTACCCCCATGTTCCCCTGCCCCGCCGCCGTGGGCCGCCCCCAGCCGGGGCAGCGCAAGGGGCGTCAGCGCTGCGCCCTGCGCCAGAATCGCCTTGCAGTATTCGATACCCAGAATGTTGTTCGGCGTGCGCAGCAGCGTCCCCATGCCGGGGCGCAGGGTCTCGGCAGCATCGGCCCGGGCGGCGGCATAGGTCATACCGGTCGCAAGCTTTTTACGGATCAGCGCGTTTATCTCGCCGCTCAACAGCAGCTGCGCTGCGTCCAGCAATGCGGCGGCATCGGGTGTTTCCGCACCGAAGGCCAGCGTATCGCAGCCCAGCGCCGCCAGCAGATGCACCCCCGCCGCGGCGAATTGCTCCGCCGTGGCGCAGGCGTAGGGCGCGGGCAGCGCAATGACGATGTCGGCCCCTGCGCCCAGCGCGGCGCGCACCCGGACCGATTCCGGCAGGATGGGTACGCCGCCCCGCTGCACTGCGCCGCTGCTCAGACAGACAGCCACGCAGTCGGCGCCCGCTGCCCTGACCGCCGCAAGCTGGGCTGCATGGCCGTTGTGAAAGGGGTCATATTCGGCTATGATGCCTGCAAATTTCATAGAAAAAATCTCCCGACAGATTGTTAAAAAAGTACTTTGCCCGTACTGTGCAAAAATTGTGCTATCTTGCAGAACTTGCGCTTGAAAATTCATATCTTCCATTATATAATAAAATCAACGATTGGGAAAGGGCAAATCTGCCCTGCCAAATTTAAGGAGGATATTCCATGAAAGTTCTGGTTATCAACTGCGGTTCTTCCAGCCTGAAGTACCAGCTGATCGATATGGAGGGCGAGAAAGTCCTCTGCAAGGGTCTGTGCGAGCGCATCGGCATGGAAAGCAGCATGATCACCCATGAGGCCAACGGCCATAAGGCAACCACGCCCGCCATCTTCCCCACCCATACCGAGGCCTTTACCGAGGTCGTGAAGAAGATGACCACCGGTGCAGGCAAGGTCATCGACAGCGTCTCTGAGATCGACGCCGTCGGCCACCGCGTCGTCCACGGCGGCGAGAAGTTCAAGGAAAGCTGCCTCATCCCCCCCGAAGTCGTCAAGGCCATCCACGACCTGAGCCCGCTGGCTCCCCTGCACAACCCTGCCGCCATTCTGGGCATCGAGGCCTCCTACAAGGTCTTTGGTCAGGACAAGCCGAATGTTGCGGTCTTTGACACGGCTTTCCACTCCACCATGCCCCCGAAGGCTTATATGTACGCCATCCCCTATGAGTACTATGAGAAGTACGGCGTCCGCCGCTACGGCT
>ENA-OQKH01000032-OQKH01000032.1-human-gut-metagenome-genome-assembly--contig:-NODE-32-length-119188-cov-7.185407_pt1 | contig 119188 bp, 86 predicted proteins | sample MGYA00242645_ERZ504791 | MGnify/ENA primary metagenome ERZ504791 (study PRJEB26092, sample SAMD00036388) | human gut metagenome | host: Homo sapiens | study: EMG produced TPA metagenomics assembly of... | reverse complement strand
GGATGCTTAACTGCACCCGGCAATAATTTTTTGCTGTTTTTTTGTTCAGCCTATTGACACTCGTTAGCAGGTTTGCGTGAGCTGTGTTCCTTATACGGCGCGGTCTTTCGTTTTGTTTGCAGATTCAGATGAGCCGCAACGCTTCTTAACAAGAACCGTATGGTTTTGCCAAGGAAAGTTGGTCGCAAAGGAAAAGACTTTGTGCTATACTGTGTTAAAAATCATTGCAAAGGTGGGAATGACATGACCCCTGCAAGAAAGCTATATCTGGATAATATTCGATGGATGACGGTGGTTTTGGTCGTGATCTACCATGTGGTCTATATGTTCAATGGTGTGCAGCCTTTTGGTGTGATTGGCCCCTTCCGGGAGCATCAGTTACAGGATAGCCGTCAATTAGTATTTTCCGGGCGTAGGCTGAAAAATTCCTTGTGCCGAGCTGGGCCATCTTCTCTTGAATGAGCGCCCTTTCCTCCGGCGTCACAGGGACGCGCAGCACAATCTTCCGTTTTCGGTTTGCCATTTTCTCACCATCCTTTCTTTCAGGGGTTTGGGGACTTCCCCAACAAGCAACCGGCTCCGGCCCGCAGGGAGGGACGGGGCAGGTGTTCGGGAGTGTGGCTACACTCCCTATGCTTGCTGTTTTTCTTTTCCTCCGCATATAGAGCGAACAGAACGCCCCATTTTACCCGCAAAACCGGGATTTCCGGGAAAAATCTGTAAAAAAATAAGAGGCCCTTTCGCGGCCTCCATAAAAAGCAAAACAGAGGATGTTTTATTCACCCTCCGTTTTCCCGTCGATTTCATTCAATTTGATTGCCCCGTCAATGACGCCCTCGACGATAGGCAGGTATTTTTCCGGGCAGAGCTGCAACTTGTGGCTTGTCCGCTGGCGCTGTTTGCTGTCCTCCCTGATTAAGCCGGGATTGAAATAGCGTTCCGCTGGCAGCTTGCACAGCCGGATAAGCTGCATAACAACCGGCACACTCGGTATAGTGCCGCATAGTTCAATGTTGGCAAGATAGCGCGGGTCAATCCCCACCCGTTCCGCCAATTCCCTGCGGGACATTCCTACGGCTTCCCGTGCTTGCTGCACGTCCGCCCCGAAACTTTCAAAACCGGGACAGTCTTTTACATTCGGCATATCATATCACCCAGTTACATTCTATTGTTCATAGAGTGCGTCGGGAATGATTTGATATGCACTTTAGTTTCATTTTATAATTCTGTTCAGTGCTATTTTTGTAAAGTGTGTTCTCATAATTCGTGAACCAACAGGAGTATATTTGAGCTATTGAGAGTGGAAGAAAACTTTTGAGATTGATATACTTAAAAATCGAAAAGGGATACAAAATTTTTCCGTATCCCTTTTCTAAAGAAAATAGGTTAGCATTTTCTAACCAAGAAACGGAGGAACAATTTATGAATCAACAATCTTCTAAATTGCAGGCAAAAGACCTGATTACCATAGGTATTTTTACTGCAATCTACTTTGTAGTCTTTTTGGCTTGCGCTATGTTAGGGTTTATTCCAGTTTTCCTACTGGCTATGACATTCTATGGCCCAATCATTACCGGAATTCCTTTCATGCTCTACTTAACCAAAATCAAAAAATTTGGCATGGTAACAATTACAGCAATTATCTGCGGGATTCTCATGTTTGTATTTGGCATGGGATATTTTACAATGTTTACCGCACTGATCTTTGGCCTTGCGGCTGATTTCATTTTGAAAGCCGGGAACTATACCAGCAAAAAGAATACGACATTAGCCTACGCTGTTTATAGCATTTGGTTTATTGGCAATTACATACCGCTTTATCTGACGAGGGAATCCTATTTCGCAGATTTAGTGTCTGGTTATGGACAGGAATATGTTGATACGCTTCGCGCCTATACACCTGGCTGGATGTTCCTTGTTTTACTGGCGGCCTGCTTCATCGGCGGATTGATCGGAGCCGCATTGAGAAAAGCTGTTCTGAAAAAGCATTTTGTCCGGGCAGGTATTGTTTAAGTGTCTGCTGGTCTGATTTCAGGCAACGAAAATACAGTACGCTTTACACTTGACCCACGCACAAAATTGGCTCTTGTAGCCACAGTATGCACCATTATGATAAGTGGTAGGGTTGGTGGAATCATGACCGTCATTCATCCTGTGCTGGCGTTGGTTCCATTTGCCCTGCTGCTTTTGTCTGGCCGTGTAAAAGCTGCTGTTTCTTATCTCTTAGCTTATGCCGCCGCATATAGTATGATTTCTTTCGTTATGCCTGTAACAAGTGGAATGATAAGTATTCTGATCGGAGCAACCGCTGGCATTATTTACCGAATGATGCCGAGCCTGATCACTGGATATTTTGTGGTAAGTACAACAAAGGTCAGCGAGTTTAACGCAGCTATGGAACGTATGCACATTTCCAATAAAATAACGATTCCTATGTCAGTTATGTTCCGTTTCTTTCCGACCATTAAAGAGGAAAGCGCCGCAATCAAGGACGCTATGCACATGAGAGGAATCAATTCTTTGCGTAATCCTATGGAAATGTTGGAGTATCGTATGGTTCCCCTTTTAATGTCAGTTGTAAAAATCGGGGAAGAATTATCTATTTCTGCACTGACAAGAGGACTAAGCGGAGATACAAAACGCACAAATATTTGTGAGATCGGTTTTCATATTTCTGACCTGTTGTGTTTTCTATTATGTATTGCCTGCTGGATATGCTTTGTGCTTCATGTAGGGGGTATGATATGATTCAACTCGAAAACGTGACCTTTACTTACAATGGAAGTGAGGAAAAAGGGAACCTGAAAAATATCAATCTTTCCATCCGGCAGGGAGAAGTCATACTTCTCTGCGGAGAATCCGGCTGTGGAAAGACTACGCTGACACGATTGATAAACGGGCTTATTCCGTGGTATTATGAGGGAGAATTAAATGGGATTGTCAAGGTGGACGGCAAGGAAATCCGGGAGCAGCCATTACATATTTTGAGCCGGAAAATCGGTTCTGTCTTTCAGAATCCCCGCAGCCAGTTTTTTAATGTTGATACCACCAGCGAGATTGCGTTTAGTTGTGAAAATCAAGGACTTCCAGAAGATGAAATCCGTGAGCGAATCCATCAGACGGTTTCTTTGTTTCAGATTGAAAATCTGATCGACCGGAATATTTTTCATTTATCAGGTGGTGAAAAACAAAAAATCGCCTGTGCGTCTGTATCTGCCGGGGAACCTGAAATTTTTGTTTTGGACGAACCATCTTCCAATTTGGATGTAGCGGCGATTGAGGACTTAAAGCATATCATTTCATGCTGGAAATCTGCCGGAAAGACTGTCATTATCGCAGAACACCGGCTCTATTATCTTATGGAATTGGCTGACCGCATTATTTATATGCAAAACGGTGAGATACGCCGTGAATGGACAACGGCTGATTTTTTAGGACTGTCCCAAAGGGAAGTAGAAAATTTAGGGCTGCGACCCGCCAGTCTAAAACAGATTTATGAATTGCATATAGAAAAATCCTCTGGTTCCGGCTTCTATCAATTAAAGCAGATGGATTTTGCGTATAAAGGGGAACAGCAATCGTTACATATTCCTGCGGTGAATTTTACAAAAGGGACAGCGATCGCAGTCATTGGTAAAAATGGCGCGGGAAAGAGTACCTTTCTCCGCTGTCTGTGCGGTTTAGAAAAAAGATGTTCCGGGGAAGTGCAGGACAATGGAAAATCGTACTCTTTGCGTAAATGGGCGAAAAACTGTTATCTTGTTATGCAGGATGTCAACCATCAGCTATTTACAGAGAGTGTATTTGATGAAATTGTTTTGGGGGCTGATAATGCAGACACAAATAAAGTAGAACAGGTTATGGAACGCCTTGACCTCATTTCGTTTCGTGAAAGACATCCTATGTCATTATCTGGTGGGCAAAAACAACGGGTAGCCATAGCCGGTGCTATTTTTTCTGATAAGAAAATGCTTCTACTAGACGAGCCTACAAGTGGCTTGGACTTCCGGCATATGGAACAGGTGGCGGAACTTATGCAGCAGCTTAAACAACAAGGAAAAACGCTGTTGATCGTGACACATGACCCGGAATTTATTCTAAAGACCTGTGACAATATTATCCGTATAGAGGATGGAACAATCGCAGAGCAATACAGCCTTGATACTTCTAAAATGGGAAAGCTGTTAGATTTTTTCCACTTATATTAGTGATAGAAAATAAGTTAGAAAGTAAGGTGACGGAATGGGTGAAACGAAAAAAAAGCCGTATTATAAATCAGATACTTGCGAAGTGAGCCGTATGGAAAATGAAACCGGCGACGGGCTTTCTACGGCCTTTCGGGTGTTCCCCGGTATTTATCTGCTTCATTCTGATTTTCATATGCAGGAGTGTCCTACGGTTAAAAGTGACGACGCTGATATTCTTTGGCTGGATTTTTGCAGGGAGGGTCGTGTAGAATGGGAAATTTCCAAAGATAAATACGTTTATCTGGAATCAGGAAACTATGTGATTGATATTCGGGCGGGACGTAAATTTACCCTCCACTTTCCAATGGGACATTACCACGGAATTAGCCTGCGTATTCACATGAAAGAAGCAAATCAGGCGTTGGCAGACTTTATAAAGGGTGTAAATATTGATGTTTATACCATCAGGGATAAGTTTCTTTCAGAGGGGCAGCCCTTTATTACAAAAGGAAATGAAATCATCCATCATATTTTCGAGGAAATTGAGCAAGTACCGTGGGATAGCAGCGGCGAATACTACAAGATCAAGGTATTGGAAATCCTGTTTCAGTTAAAAAACATGGAACGCCCCAAAGAACAGATCGAGAGGCCCTACTTTGTGAAACAGCAGGTTGAAATTGTGAAAGAAATACGCGATTTTATTACCGCTTCTCCAGAACAGCATTATACGATGGAGGAATTGTCCAAACGGTTTGAAATACCTGTTTCCAGCCTGAAACGCTGTTTTAAGGGAGTATATGGAACGGCAATCTATTCTTTCATGCGTTCTTACCGTATGGATATGGCAGGTCATTTGCTGGCGGAAACCGGCGAAACCGTAGCTGCGATTGCGGCTAAAGTGGGTTATACAAATTGCAGTAAATTTTCAGAAGCATTTAAGGAGGCCACGGGAATGACGCCGATTGATTATCGTAAATTCAAAAGCCATCGGGAGTAGGTTTGAGCCGTAGAGAGTGGATGAAAAAAATAAATACCAGTACAATAAGTGGTAGGTTAGAAAGAGCTAATCTATCACTTATTTTTTTGATTGCGAGGTGTTCAAAATGAAAACTTCTGACAGTAGAACAAAGTTGCTGACAGAACGCCCAATACCTCTTATGATTTCCCTTTGTGTTCCTGCGGTAATCGGTATGCTGGTAGTTGGGCTGTACTCTTTTATGGATGGAGTATTTGTAGGACAAATGGTAGGTACAGCCGGTGTAGGCGCGGTATCTGTTTCCTACCCGTTCACTTTGATTAACAACGGGCTTGCGATTATGGTAGGCGTCGGCTCCGCTTCGGTATTATCACGGGCTATCGGGAAAAAAGACCAGGCCACCGTTGACAAAATCATGGGTAACCTGATTATGATGATTGTTGTCTGCTCCCTGATTATTACTGTGATCGGAACGGTATTTACCCGTCAGATTTTGCTTCTTTCCGGCGCTTCCGGGGAAACTCTATCCCTTGCGGTAAAGTATCTTAGAATTGTCTTTTTAGGCTCTGTATTTGTAAACTTTTCACAGGCGGCTAATATGGTAATGCGCGGCGAGGGCTTATTGAAACACGCCATGACAATTATGGGAATCGGCGCAGTTTTGAATATTGTCCTTGACCCTATTTTGATTTCCCTGCTGAATCCATTGGGAATGGGAATTGAAGCGGCAGCTTATGTAACAATCTTCTCCCAATTTGTTCAGGCGGCAATTACACTTTGGTATTTCGTGAAAAAGAGCAAAAATGTCCGTATCTGTAAAATCCGGTTTGAGCGTACTCTGGTGCCAGAGATTGTCGGCGTGGGAATTTCTGCTATGTTAATGCAGGTTACAACCTTGCTTCAGCAAACAGTTCTCTATAACGTAGCCGCTAACTATGGCGGTGATACATGGCAAACCTTATTAGGTGTTGCCCTGCGTATTCAGTCTTTTGCCTTTATTCCTGTTTGGGGAATCAGCCAGGGATTCCAGCCCGCCGCCGGGACAAATTATGGAGCAAAACAATATGACCGGGTAAAAACGCTCGCAAAAGTTTTTATGATTGGCGCGACGTTAGTTTCACTCTTGTTCTATATTCCCATTGAACTTGCGCCGAAAGCTGTTATGTCTTTGTTTATTACTGACCCGGCGATTGTAGATCAGGGAGTGGCAAATTTCCGTATCTTCTTTAGTTCTTATATTTTGCAAGGCTCCATGATTGTGATTATCACGCTGTTGCAGGCATTGGGACGGGCGAAAAAAGCCAGTATCATGTCGCTTCTTCGGCAGATTGTTCTTTTTATCCCATGCGTCATGATTTTGCCTATGATTGCTGATATGGGTATCAGAGGCGTTTGGGCGGCTCCCGCAGTAGTGGATGTCATTATTTTTATTATCTGCGCCGGAATTGCGGTTATTGAATTTCGCAGAATGTCCCTATTGAAAAAGGAGGTGTGCTGAAATGGAACAGAAAAAACAATCTTTTATGCAGGCATTGGATGAATTTATACGCCCTAATCGTCAAGGCTATCTATTTTCTGTACTTACCAGCATTTTAGGCGTGGCTTGTAGTATTGTTCCCTATATTTGCGCTGGGCAGATTATAGCAGAACTGATTCAGGGCCAAACATCTGTGCAGAAAATTTCACCGTGGGTATTATTGGCGCTTGCAGGATATTTCCTAAAGGTATGCTTTTCAAACCTATCAACTTCTCTGTCGCACAAAGCTACATTTTCTACATTGGAGGCTTTAAGAAAAGCTATGGTAGAAAAATGGCAGCGCGTCCCTATGGGATATTTTCAAAATAATACTCTGGGAAGTTTGAAAACATCCTTTGTTGATCGTATCGACAGTATGGAGCCAATTTTAGCTCATATGTTCCCGGAAATGACAGCAAACCTTTTGGTTCCTGTCGCTATTTTAATCTATCTGTTTTTGTTGGATTGGCGTATGGCCTTAATTTCTTTAATTGTTCTTCCCATAGGTTTTGCTTTACAGATGGGATGTATGAAAGGATTTGCAGAGAAGTATAAAGAACAGATACGAATTACAAAGAAATTAAATACAACACTTGTTGAATATGTCAATGGAATTGAAGTCATAAAAGCCTTTAATCAGTCGGCTACATCTTATCAAAAATTTACTGACGCTGTAAATGAAAACGCTGCATTTTATGTAAATTGGATGCACGACACGCAAAAATATATGGCAAGTAGCCGCGCTGTTATGCCTACGGTTCTCGCTACGGTTCTTCCCTTTGGCGTGCTTTTCTACTTGCAGGGTTCTCTATCTGCGTCTGCCTTTGTTATGATTATGATTCTATCATTGGGAATTATAAAACCGTTATTGGCCGTTGTAGATTATACGGATAATTTTGCTATGTTAGGTACGATTGCCGGGGAAGTCCGCACAATATTGGACGCGCCGGAGCTGATACGCCCAGCACAGGAAATCAAGATAACAGATACAGCAATTTCTTTGGAAAATGTTCGGTTCCATTATAATGCAAATACAGAAGTTTTGCATGGAATTGATTTGAACATTATGCCAGGAACAGTAACCGCGTTAGTCGGAGCGTCGGGCAGCGGGAAATCGACGATTGCCAAACTGATTGCAGGTTATTGGGATGTTACGGACGGTTCTATTAAGCTAGGGAATATTGATCTGCGAAATATTCCTGCGGAGCAGTTGACAAATCTTATTGCTTACGTTTCGCAAGACAATTTTCTCTTTGACGATACCATCCGAGAAAATATCCGAATGGGAAATCCAAAAGCCACAGATCAGCAAGTCGAACAAATGGCGAAAGCGGCAGGATGTGATGAATTTATCCGTGAGCTACCCGCTGGTTACGATACAAAGGTTGGAGAAAGCGGCGGCCAGCTTTCTGGCGGAGAACGCCAAAGAATTGCAATTGCCCGCGCTATGATGAAAAATGCGCCGATTATTATTCTCGATGAGGCGACCGCCTACGCTGACGTTGAGAATGAAGCAATTATGCAGGAAGCGATTGCAAAGTTGATTACAGGAAAAACCTTGCTTGTTATTGCACATCGGTTGTCTACAATTACGGACGCAGACAATATTGTAGTTGTTGAAAATGGTAAAATCGCGGCTCAAGGCCAACATTCTTATCTCTTAAAAAATTGTGACTTGTACCGCAAGATGTGGGCGGCCAATCAGGAAGCCGCAGATGAAAAGGAGGCGGTATTATGATTCGGACATTAAGAAAAATATGGGCTTTCTCTGGTTCCAAAAAAGGCATGTTGGCAAAGGCTCTTATCGCAAGTATATTAAATGCTGTTTTTGAATCGCTGCAATTCGGAGCTATTATGATTGCGCTTCAAACGATTTTAGGAAATCAGATCGTTAGCCATCCTGTTTTCGTAATTTCTGGCATTATGCTGATTAGCATTTTAGGAAAAGCCGCCACTGGCTTTTTCAGTAATCAGGGCATGACAGAAGCGGGTTACTATATGTGCGCTGAAAAAAGAACACATATTGCAGATTTGATGAAATATGTACCTATGGGCTATTTTAATAAAACAAGCATGGGGAATATTACCGCTGTACTTACTTCTGTTATGGGAGATATTGAAAATACGGCTCCCCGTTCCTTAATTCTGATGTTTGGCGGCTTTATTCAGGCTGTTATTGTATCTGCTGCATTACTATTTTTTGATGTGCGGATTGGTCTGGTAATGCTTATTGGGATTGTATGTTTCTTGTTTGCTACTTCTCTCTATAATAAGCGTGTAGGTAAAAATGCCCCTCAAAAACAAAAAGCGCAGACAGAACTTGTAAAAAATACAATGGAGTTTTTAGGCGGAATCAGTGTTATTAAATCCTTTGGGCTAAAGGGCCGTAATTCTAATATTATGCGTTCTGTTGAAAACAGTACAAAGGAAAACCTGAATCTGGAATATGCGATTATCCCTTTTACCATGTTTCAGGAAATGATTCTTTATGTGTTTGATATAGCAATTATCGCATTGGCAATCAGTTTTTATTTTTCTGGCACAATGGCTTTAGCAGACTGTTTGTTAATGATTGTTGCTGCGTTTATGGTATATGCTTCTCTGCTCTCGGCTGGAAATATGGTTGCAGCATTGGGCCTGATGGATGTCGCTATGGAGCAAGTAGAAGCCCTTGATAACACGCCGCGTATGGACTTTAATGGAAAAGAAATCTCGGTAAAAAATACAGATATTACTCTCTCTGATGTTTCCTTTTCCTATGACAAGAGCGAAACCTTACAACATATATCGTTCCGTATTCCAGCCAAAAGTTTTACAGCGATTGTAGGGCCATCCGGCAGCGGAAAGTCAACCCTTTGCCACTTGATTTCCCGATTTTGGGATGTGAACCACGGCAGCATTAAGTTAGGCGGAATTGACATCCGTGATTATACTCTGGATAGTTTGCTGGCGAATATAAGCATGGTCTTTCAAAATGTTTATTTGTTTCAGGATTCTGTTATCAATAATATTCGCTTCGGAAAACCAGACGCTACAATGGAGGAAGTAGAAGCGGCTGCGAAAGCGGCTTGTTGTCACGATTTTATTATGTCTTTACCCAATGGATATGAAACAATCATTGGTGAGGGCGGCTCTACTTTATCTGGTGGAGAACGCCAAAGAATTTCGATTGCCAGAGCTATTTTGAAAAATGCGCCTGTGATTATCCTCGATGAAGCGACTTCCAGCATTGATCCAGAAAATGAGCGACAGCTTCAAATGGCGATTGAGGCATTAACAAAAGAAAAGACAGTGATTATGATTGCACACCGTTTGAAAACGATTCGTGGTGCCGATCAGATTATTGTGCTGGACAAGGGAAAGATCGCTCAGACTGGTACACACAAAGAATTGCTTGCACAGTCGGGAATTTATTCTGATTTTATCGCAATTCGGCAAAAAGCAATCGGTTGGAAACTATAATGACTATGAAACAAAGAGTAGGAATACAGTACCAGGTAAATAAAAATATTAAGTCTAATCTAGTTAATCAAGGGAAGGTGCTTTTAGCAGCTTATGGATTTATATTCTATTGAAGTTTTTTGCCGCAACGTGTACTCTTTTTAGGGAAAGCACTTGTTGTTTTGAAGATGAGAGGTATGCTGTGGCAAAATCAAAAGGGAAAAGTCGTTCTACACAGGTGCGTTCAAAGCTTGCGATACAAGTTGGTGAACGAATCCGTAAAACTCGCAAACAAGAAGGACTTAGTATCGAAAACTTTGCACTTCGTTGCGACATTCACCCGTCCTATGTTGGTCATATAGAGCGAGGAATGCAGAATCCGACGCTTTCCACCTTGGAGCGCATCAGCCAGGGTTTGGGAATCAACATGGAGGACCTTTTCAAGGACATAGATACACCGATCAATGTGGAGAACGCTGCAATACGACATCTATCTCAGGTCATAAGTGAGTTGTCCCCTGAGCAAACGCAACAGCTTCTGCAGATTGTTGATAGTGTCCTGGCAATCAAAAACGAATATTTATAAGATAACGCTCTCTTATCGAGGGCGTTTTCTTGTTGCAAAAAAGTGACACTGTACAATAGGAAGCAACGAATTGCTACATATAAATAGTCTTTTTTCGAGCGATATAAACATCGAACCTTCGTTTACTTTGTGACATTCTACAGTTGTTATTTGAATTTATTTGATATTTATACAAAAAACCATTGAGCATATTGCAGCATGAGAAAAAATGCGGTATAATCGGCGCAATCTACACAGATCGAGTAGGATAATAAAAAAGAATGGGAGGCGTACACATGAGTTGTTTGGGTTCAAAGCATGAGTTACTGCAAGTTGCAGACCATGTAATCGCTCATTATTATCAGCGTGTTCCGTTTGTACGGAATCATCCGCAGGCGATAGACTTGGATATGCTTGTGATGGAACTGATGGGCGGTAGCATCAAGATGTTCCCACTATCTAAAGATGGCTCTATGTTAGGCATGACTGCACATGAGCGCCTTATAATCCGAATGGAACTAAAAGATGGCACAATCATTCGTGACACGTTGCGCCCCAAAGACGTTGTGGTAGATTCCTCGCTGGCAGGTTTCCACAACACCGGTGTGCGGAACTTTACTTTGGCACACGAAATCGGGCATCAGCTTTTGCACATTTATTATCCACTTCTGGCTCTTTCAGACCAGTTGGAAGAAGACTGTGCAGACATTATTGCAGAAGGTCTTTTGCTGCCAGAGTGTCTTGTGAGGGCATCCATGGCATTCTTCCAGTTCCCTGACACGTTATCTCATATATCCAGATCGCAGTTAGATATGAACTACCCTAGTTTTAAGAAGATGGCGAGGCAACTAGGTGTGCAACGTCAGCTTCTTGCAAATCGTATGAAGTATTTGCATATCCTGACCAGCGATGTTCCGTATCGCCACACACTTTCGTTGATGGAGGCAGGGTGATAATGAAAGACAGACTTAAAGAACATATGGAAGGCTGGCGTTTCTGCGAAAAATGCGGCATGAAGCTTTATCAAAAGATAGATGGATGCAGCGGCACGATTCACCTGAAATGCCACCGCTGCAATACACTCCTCCGCATTGATTTATCATTCCGAAGAAAGAAGTGACCCTCTAAAAACAATAAATCGGGTGCACTGCACTCTGAATATGGACTGTTCGCACCGAGCAACGGGCCGTCACCTCCGGGTGATGTATGAAACGTAGCACCAAATAGCCGGGCAACAGCTTGATTGAGTGATTTTCGCTTGAAAATCCCTCAGTCGGCTGTTGTCCGGCTATTTTTTATAGCTTCAGGAAGCCTGCTCCCGAAAAGGAGCAGGTTTTATGTTTGCCCTCTTTTCATGGCTACCCCAAGCGGCGAAATATCCGTAGCATCTCCGAATTTTCGACTTTTCACGTTTTATCGAAAATTTGGAGGTTACACATGGACTCTCGCATTCTTCACTACGAGTTTGTCACTGGTGAAAGTGTCAATATTACTGTTTCTGCCGAGATTGCGGAGGTTATCTACGATTCCCGTCGCATGGAACACGCCAGCAACGAGCGTTCGCGTTATCATACGGCTTTTTCTTTGGATTCCGAGGATTACGAGGGAACAAATCTGGTTTCCGAGAAAACCCCGGATGATTTGATGGAGGAACTGGAAGATCGGGAGCATCTGCTTGACTGCCTTGCACATTTAAGTGAAAACCAGCGTCAGCGAATTTTGATGCTGGCTCAAGGTATGAGCATCACAGAAATTGCCCGTGTTCAACACGCTGATCGCACCACTGTAAGAGAATCCATTCAGGCTGCTCGAAAAAAATTCAAAAAATATTTTTGAAAACACCCCCCGTTTTACCCCTTGTTTTCTGTTAACAGTGAAAGGTCTGCCCCACAGACCTCTCACGAACCTTGAAAACTGAATAGTTCCTTCATCTGGTACTCCGATAATGATACTTCCGTAATTCGCGGCCCGGTCACAAAGCAGACGGGGTGGCTGAAATGCCAATGAAGCGGTACAAGTCCGCTGCCAGATGTTTATGCCCCACTCGCAGGGAGCCGAGGGCGAATATGCGAGACCTTAACTTATTATCGCAATTTTCAAAACAGTGCCTATCAAAACGGCATATTTGCGATATGCAGTTTGCGGATGTTGCTTGGGCATTAAAAACGCAAACTGCTATAAATCAGGCGTGGCCGAATGCTGTTTTCAGTCTTCGTCCACGCCTGTTCTTTTTACTTATTCCATATATCCACATTTTCGTCCTACATAGGAGGTTTTATGAACGAAAACGACCGTACCACCTTAGAGCAGGCGATCTACGAGGAAATGGAACTGACCCCGGAGATGATCCGGTCCATCCGCACGCTCTGCGGTGTCTGCCTTTGTAGTTTTGTAGAATCCAAGGCGTTCAAAATCGCCATTGTTCCCAGCGCAGACCGGAGCATGGACACTTGCACTGTCTGCCAGACCCGGCGCGGTCATGACTACGTTGTGATGAACCGCTGAACAAACACACCGCCCACTGCCAAGGAGGTGCAGCGGGCGGTGTACATATTGCAAAAGGAGGGCAGCTTTTGATCCAAAACTGGAAATTCCAGCGTGGAGACATTTTCTTCACCCGTTTCGACAACGCCACCGGTTCAGAGCAAAGCGGGAATCGTCCGGCAGTCGTTCTCCAGAACGATGTGGGGAATTTTTACTCGCCCACGCTGATCGTGGCCACATTGACAAGCAAGGCTGCAAAAAAGTATACCCAGCCGACCCACTGCCTGCTGGTGAACGAGTTTCTCTCCGTACCATCCATCGTTCAGGCAGAGCAGATTTTTACCGTAGACAAGAGCAGGGTGCTGAAATTCCTCGGACACCTCACCCCGGAGGAAATGAGCCGGGTGGATGATGCTGTCCGTGCCAGTCTTGCCCTGAACCCGATGGGGAGCATTCAGCGGCTTCCACCCATCATCCGCTCTACGGCGGCTTACGCACCGCCTGAGGTGGTTGACGGCAAGCCGCCCATCTATCCCTACACGCCCATCAAATCGTCCTTTGAGGACGCCGGGAGCGTTGAGGACATGATGCTGTACACCGAACTGGAAGCTGCGGTACACGCAATGATCCAGCGGCTGGAATATAGCTTCACGTTCAACCCCAGCCTGCTCACCATCCCAAAGCGTAAGCAACAGGTTGCTGAAATCCTGAAAGAAGCCGAAACGTACATCTGGAGGATCAAGGAGGAAATGCGATGCGCCTGAAAGACAATAACAATCCCTTCATCCATGTCAACCCGCCGTACCAGCTCATGGTCATCCACAGCAGCAAACTGGTCTACCCCCGCGAACTGTATCAGCGCGGCGTGGAGCGCAAGCGTGTGGAACTGATCGCCGCCCACTTCAACGAATATGTGGCAAACGAGCCGAAGGTCAGTTTCCGTAACGGCCAGTTCATCGTAACGGATGGGCAGCACACCATCGAGGGGCGCATCCTCCGCAACGGCGGCAAGGATCTGCCGATCCTCTGCAAGGTGTACACGGGCATGACCGTGGAGCAGGAAGCCCTGCTCTTTGCCGAGCAGAACGGCTTTTCCGCTCCGCTGACTGCTGGCATCAAGCTCCGCGCCAAGGTGCTGGGCGGCGATGCTATTTCCAAGGCTTTCCTCGCAGCCACCAACCGGGTGGGATTGAGGCTTAATTATGACAGCCAGCAGCTGACCGATTACCGCATCGGCTGCGTGGGCACCGCTCTCAAGCTGTACAACCAGATGGGCGAGAAAATCTACTGCGAAGCCCTGCAGCTTATTGTTAAAGCATGGGATGGCAAGCCTGATTCGTTCCGTGCATCTGTCCTGCGTGGTATGATGCACTTTGTGGAGCTGTATCACGGCGAGTTCAGCGAGAAACGGCTGGTTCGTGCGCTGCGCAGCATCCACCCGGTCGATATTTACCGCATCGGGCAGGACGACCCCGCAAAGCTGCGCGGATGGAAAAAATACGTTTTTCCCATCTACACTGCCTACAATGGCAAGTGTAGAAAAGACGTACTGCCGATGAAATTCTGATATTCACAGGCATTCCTCCCATATACACAAGGGGCATCCGCAAACCGCAGATGCCCCTTGTTACATATTAAAGTGCAATATATAGTGTTCACGCATTCATTCAATACAACATATAGAGGAAAGAGGTATTCTATGCGCTCTCAGTTCACTTCGTATGAGCAGCTTCCCATCACGTTGACAGCCGACCACGTTGCTGCTGCGCTGGGCATCTCCCGCGCCAATGCTTACATCCTGCTCCGTTCCGATGGCTTTCCCACGCTCCACATCGGTAAGCGGATGGTCGTACCCAAAGACCGTTTTCTTCAGTGGATCACGGACAGCGTAAATGGCTGATCTGACATCCTTGATTCAAGAGGTTTCTTTTTCTATACTATTCCCGAAACGACTTGACATCAGGAAGGAGGCAATATGCCAAGCAAACGTTCACACGGCGAGGGTACGCTTCGCCACCGCAGCGATGGTCGCTGGGAATTACGTATGATGGACGGCTACCAGAAAGATGGTTCGCCGCGCTTCAAGACCTTCTATGGCAAGACCCAGAAGGAGGTCAAGCTCAAACTGAAAGAGTATCAGGATGCGCTTATCAGCGGTGTCCAGCTGGACACGATCCTGTACTTCGAGGATTGGGCAGATACATGGTTCGAGGGTCACAAGGATAATATCGCTCCTACGACACAGGAAAGCTACAAATACTGCCTGAAAATGCTCAAAGAGGGATTTTATCATCGCCCCTTGACCGTCATACGCCCCATCGACATTGAAAACTTCCTGAAAGGGATGCGGCGCGATGGCCGCTCGGATTCTTACATCAGCAAGGCACGAGGGATGCTCTACCAGATCTTTCAAAAGGCAGAAGCCAATGACCTTGTGCGCCGCAACCCGGTCCGGCTTGCTGAAAAGATGCGGGCATCCGGCACCGCAAAACGCAAGGAAGCCTTTACCACAGCGGAAGTCGCACACCTGATGAAGGTGCTGCCCGATGACCGCATGGGCTTGAGCATCCGGCTTTTACTCGGCACTGGAATGAGAATGCAGGAACTTCTGGCTTTGGAGCCGCAGTTTATTGAAGAAGATGGCTCTGTCATTCACATCCGGCAGGCAGTAAAGGTCGTAAAAGGTACAGTCAGCATCGGCAGTCCGAAATCCAAAGACAGTATCCGGGATATTCCGGTGCCGCTGAATGTCCGCCCGTGCGCCATCAAGCTGCGGGATACTACCGACCAGTTCATCTGGGAAAGTCCCAAGACCGGCTTGCCCTGCAATCCCACCCATTTCCGGGATGTATTCCGCAAATCTCTGGAAGAAGCGGGCGATGTCCGCTTGCTCACGCCGCACAGCTGCCGCCACACCTATGTGTCGCAGATGCAGGCGTTGGGCGTGGATATTCAGACCATCCAGAGCATCGTAGGCCATGCCGATACCGAAATGACTGAGCATTATCTCCATGTTCAGGAATCCATTCGGCAGAGTGCGATCCAGTTGTTCAGCGAGGCATTTTCGGCCTGAAAATTGGACGGAACGGCACTAATTAGACCAGATAAAATCTTGGGCATTATGGTCAAAATTGTGGTCAAAACCAAATGAGGTCAGCCTATAAACAAAAAAATCCAACGATTTCTAACGTGAAATCGTTGGATTTATGGTCCGAGTGGCGAGAATCGAACTCACGGCCTCTTGAACCCCATTCAAGCGCGCTACCAAAACTGCGCTACACCCGGATATTTGTTGTGGCTCATCGCTCACAGCTCCATTAGTATACCCGCTGCAGGCCGTTTTGTCAAGCGCTTTTTTTATTTTTCTTGGATTTTTTCTGGACTTTTCGCTCATCGTCCAGAAGCTCTCGATGGTGCGTCCATTTCATTTTCGGTGACTGCCATTGCCACGGCAAAGACGCTGTGGGCGCCCGCATCCAGCAGTGCCTGCGCACAGGCTGCGGCGGTAGCGCCGGTGGTGATGACGTCATCCACCAGCAGCACCCGCTTCCCTTCCACGAGCTCCGGCTCCTGCGCCCGGAAAGCACCGGCCGCATTTTCCAGACGCTCGTCCAGCGAGAGTCCTGCCTGATGGCGTCCGGCCCGGACGCGGCAGAGCGCCTTTGGCAGCAGCGGGAGGCCCAGTGCATGGGCCAGAGGCTGCGCCATCCGTTCCGGCACATTGTAGCCGCGCCGCCGGCTGGTGGCAGGCACCGGAACGATGCAGTCGTAACCGATGGCCGCACCGGAGACCAGACCCGGCACCGGCTCTGCAAAGTGCATCTCCACTTCTGCTCCGAACAGCCGGGCCGTCATCTCCACGCCAAGCTCCACCGCCGTCCAGCTTTCGCCTTCGTATTTGGCGCGGAGGATGGCGCTGCGGACGACGCCCTCGTACCGGTAGGGCGCAGCCGCCCCGTCCAGAGCGCCCAGATAGTGGCGGTTCGCGTCCAGCCGCATGACCGGGCCGCGGCGCAGCTCTTCCAGCCGCGGTGTACACACCTCACAGAACGGTAGCGTTCCCAGCACCCTGCAGCAGCAGGGACACCGCCTCGGGAAAAGCAGCTGGCGCATCTGCCGGGCAAGCCGCGCGGGGCAGCTGTAGTAGCCCGTCATCAGTCTTTCTTGACAGCGACGATGATACGCACCTTTTTGCCAGCCGCGCAGCCAAAGTTGTCGTACCAGCCGGTAAGGTAGTAATCATCGGAGTTGACAGAAGTGAGCTTGGTGTAGTAATACTGGCCCTTGTACCACAGGTAGACCTGCGTATCATCGTCCATTTCAAACCTTTCGCCCTTGGAGGAAAGGACGCTGGCCGCACCCACCTTGTCGATCTTCATGGGCATCAGCTGCACCATATTGCGGACAGCGCCGGTCGTCTCCTGGCAGACCGCGATGCCGCCGGCCAGCACAGGATACTTGATGGAAGTGCTCAGACTGACCTGCTGGCCGCTGACGTAGCCGATATAGGTCGCACCGCTGCCGATGAAGTCGAATATCTGGCTGAAGGGAGTGCCGGTGATCTTGGCGATCTGCTGGAAGCCGATGCCCAGAAGTGCGCCGGTGTTGCTGGTCAGGCGTTCCCACGCGGTGCTGAGGATGTCGCCGGAGATAATGCCCCACAGGATCTCTGTGGTGGTGGGTACCATGATGCTCTTCACCTGACTGACGACTGCATCGGTATCAATGGTGCCGTCGCCCGGCTGAGCCTCGATGGCGCTGAGAAGGGTGCTGTAGTTCGTGGCGATGTTCTTCACATCGTCCAGCACACCGTAGTGCCACAAGTCACCGGTCACGTCGTTCAGGATGAGCTTGTCGATCTGCCCCTGCGGGTTGGTGGTGTAGTAGCGGACATCGGAAGCCTTTAAGTTTACCCCCGATAGGCGGCTGGGACGAACCGTCCCAGCCACACCCCCTGTACTCGTATCAAGGATCTGCACGTCATCCGCCAGAGCCCTATCGCCCAGTGCGGTGGCGTTCTCGTTCACAGTGCCACTGACGGAGCGCTGATTGATCTTTTCCACGCTCTCGCCTTCGGGGCTGACCCGCACTTCCACCAGCCAGCCGGTGGGAAAGTTCAGGCTTTTGTCTACGTTCACCTCGCGGGCAAGGCCGTCGGTACACAGGACCTTGACGGTCTGAAGCACATCGGCGCTGTTGTCCTCGTCGATGAGGTTGCGGGCGGACGACTGCACCACGCCGTAAAAGACCTCGTCGGCCTCCTCACCGGTGATGATGCCTGCGGCCACATTGTTCATGCCCAGCAACAGAGTGACCACCTGGCCGACACCGCCGCCGTTGAGGGAGGACACCTGGGAAGCAATGGCCGTGCTGCCCAGCGTGTAGGACGTGCCTGCCACCGTAATGGAAGCGGGGGCGCTGGCCGAGGGAGACACCTCGGTGATGCGGCCTGCGGCACGGCGGGTATAGACCCACAGGGTCTTGAGGCTCTCGCTGTAGTAGTAGACGTCGTATTTGTTCAGCTCTGCGGAGCCGGAGACCTTATCGTTGCGGTAGACGCTGGCAGGGACGAAGGGCAGCACCGTGCTCTCCGAAGCCACGAAGGGGCCTTTCAGGCTGCTGAGCAGGATGGTGGAGCCGTCCACCTGACCATTGCTCACGGTAAAGCCCAGGGTCGTGCCGTAGGCCGAACCGCTGGCGTTATTGGCGGTGAGGGCATTGTAGAGCAGGACGGCGCAGTCCTCGTAGTTCATCGCTTCACCCTGACGGCGGTCGAGGCCGGCACGCAGGCCGAGCTCGCCGGCCTTGTTGAGCTGGGCGTTGGGGAACGCGCCGCTCAGGTCGGTCATCTTATAGCCCATCAGCTTGAGCACTGCGGTGCAGGCTTCTTCCAGCGTGACGGCATTGTTCGGACGGAAGCTGCCATCGGTGTAGCCATTCATCCAGCCCTGCTGCACGGCGATGCGGACATAGGGCGCCCATGCCGAGGAGCCGGGCAGGTCGGTGTAGAGGGTCCCCACTGCCCCCTGGGAAGAGACGCTCTCCCGGTAGGTAGAGTAAGAGGTCAGCATTCTGGCAAATGCGCCGCGGGTCACGGCTGCATCCAGTGCGCCGGACTGCTCGGAATCCATGGCACCCAGCGTGATGGCAAACTGGACGGCGGTGTTGTTGCCCGCAGCCGATGCCGGCATCACCAGCATCGACATCGCGATGCTGACCGCCAGCAGAAATGCGAGAAGACGTTTTTTCATTGTGTTACTCCTTGTTGAGATCATCGCAAAGCCTCTCCCTTTGGGAGAGGTGGCGAGCGAATGCGAGACGGAGAGGGCAAGCCGCCTGACAAAAGAAGAGCATCCTTGCCCTCTCAGTCACCTTCGGTGACAGACTCCCCCTTGTGTCGCTTGCGCGACATCTTCCCCCGGCCGGGGGAAGTCTTTCCTCAAAGGGAGAGCCTTACGCATTTCGGAGAGGTTAATCATATCTGAGTGCGTCAATGGGGTTGAGCCGCGCGGCGCGCTTTGCAGGCAGATAGCCGAACAGCACACCGATGAACACCGAGATGCCGAAGGCCGCCGCGATGGAGTTGAAGGACGGGCTGACCGTGACGTTCATGCCGTTGGTGAACATGGGAAGCACCTGATTGGCGATGGCCGACACGATATAGCCGAGGACGATGCCCAGCGTGCCGCCGAGGGCCGAAGTGGTAGCCGCCTCGGTGACGAACTGGGCCAGGATGGTCCTTTCCTTCGCGCCCATTGCCTTGCGGATGCCGATCTCGCGGGTGCGCTCGGTGACGGACACCAGCATGATGTTCATGATGCCGATGCCGCCCACCAGCAGCGAGATGCTGGCGATGCCGGTGAGGATGACGATGACCATGTTGATCATCTTGTTCATCTCTTCCAGCCACTCGCTGGCGCTGTAGACGTAGTAAGCACTGTCGCTCTTGAAGATGTCATACAGTCCCTGCTCCACCGCAGCCTTGGCCTCGTTGGCCTGGCTCTCATCCACCATGATGGCGGAGTAGGAGTCCGGCGAGCTTTTATTGGAAAGGCGCATGGCTGTGGTGTAGGGCAGGTAGACGCTGTCGTCGTCGCTGCCCTCCTGCTGGTCGGGGTTGGAGATCTTGGCCTTCAGCACACCCACGATGCGGAACTTATAGGGGCCAAGCTTGATGGTCTGGCCCACCGCATTTCCGCCGTAGGCCGTGCGGTTGATGTAATCGCCGATGACGCAGATCTGCTTGTTGTCTGCGATGTCCATATACTGGATGTTCCGGCCCTTGGCGAGGGTGTAGCCCTTCGACTTGATGTAGTTCTCATCCACGCCGTACATCCCGCTGTAGCGGTAGGTCGTAGTCCCCACCTTGGGGGTGTTGTCGCTGAAATCCAGCTGCGGCGAGACGGAGGAAAGCAGTTTGGGGTTCTTTTTGACGATGTCGTACAAATCATTCACCGTCGCGGTGCGGGAACCATAGCCCCATATCTGGACGGAGAGGGTGTTGGTTCCCAATGCGGAAAAGCTGTCCCGCATGCTTCTGGTCATGCCGTTGCCCAGACCGACGATGACGATGACCGCCATGACGCCGATGATGATGCCCAGCATGGTCAGAAACGTGCGCAGCTTATTGCTCCAGACGTTCTGCAGTGCCTGGCGGAAAGTCTCTAATACCATTATTTTGCTTCCTCCTGTGCCGCTTCGTCGGACAGAGCGGGCTGCACGACAGCCTCAGGCGCGTGGGCATCGCCGTCGTACACCACCTGACCGTCCTCCAGACGGATGATACGCTCCGCCTGCACGGCGATGGAATTGTCGTGGGTGATGAGCACCACGGTATGGCCCTCTCTGTGGAGCTGCTGAAGCATCCCGATGACCTCGCGGCCGGTGTGGGAGTCCAGAGCGCCGGTGGGTTCGTCGGCGAGGATGACCGCCGGGTTGCGCACCAGAGCCCGCGCGATGGAAACGCGCTGCTGCTGGCCGCCGGAAAGCTGGTTTGGCAGGTTCTTGAGCTTGTCGCCCAGACCCACCTTTTCCAGCACATCCTTGGCCAGCTTGTGGCGCTCGGCGCGGGAGATGTTGGCGTAGACCAGCGGCACCTCCACGTTTTCCAGAAGGTTCAGCCGGGGCAGAAGGTTATACTGCTGGAAGATGAAGCCCAGCATCTCGTTGCGCACATCCGCCAGCTCGTCCCGGTTCATCTTGCCCACATCCCGGCCATTGAGCCGGTAGATGCCGTGGGTGGGGACGTCCAGACAGCCGATGATGTTCATGCAGGTGGACTTGCCCGAACCGGACTGGCCCACGATGGCCACGAACTCCCCCTTCTCGATCTTCATCGTGATGTGGTCGGCGGCCTTTACCAGCGTATCGCCCATCTGATAATACTTGCACACCTGCTCAAATTCGATCAGAGCGCTCATGAGGCACCTCCTTACCAGATACTGTCGCTGTGACTGTCGCTGTAATAGTCATCCGACGACACAGAGCTGGTGTCGTAGGCCACCGTGTCGTCCTCCTGCAGGCCGCTCTTGATCTCGGTGTAGCTGTCGTCGCTGACGCCGGTCTCGACCTTGACGTAGACATAGCCCTCCGGTGCGTCCATGTCTTCCACCGCATTGGCTGCGCTGGGAGACTTCTTGCTCACCAGCACATAGCCGCCGCGGATAACGGCAGCATTCGGCACGACGAGGGCGTTGCCTGCCTCGGCCACGACGATCTCAGCGTTGGCGTTCATGCCGGGGCGCAGGCCGTCGGTGTTGTCGATGCGGATGGTGATGGGGTAAGTCGTGGTGCCGCCGCTGGAGCTGCCCTTCATAGATACACGGGTGACTGTGCCGACATAGGTCTTGTCCGCCACAGCGTCAGCGGTGATCTGGACTTTCTGGCCCACGGACAATGCGCCGATCTGCAGCTCATCCACATTGATGACCATCTCCAGATAGCTCAGGTCGTAGATGACGCAGAGGGTGCTGCCGGAGGTCAGGGCGTCGCCCTGCTTGGCGTCCTTCTCAATGATGGTGCCGCTGATGGGCGAGGTGATGGTGTAGTTGGACATATTGTCCTGCTGGTTCTGCATCGAGATCTCGGCGCTGCGCAGGGACTCGGAAGCAGACTGGATGGATTCGGTCAGATCGTCGCCGGTCAGCTCGATGAGGATGTCGCCCTTGGAGACCGCGTCGCCCTCCTGCACATTGATGGCGGAAACGGTGCCGCCGGCCTGAGCGGTCAGGGTGCGCTCTGCCTGATAGGCAAAGGTGGCGGAGGCGATGGAGCTGACGCCGTTGACGCTGGCGGTAGCGGCCTGAGCGGTGGTCAGACCGCCGGCATTGTTGACCCGGATGGTGACGGTGCGCACCAGCAGGTTGCCGGTGCTCAGCTCGTCGGTGCCGGTGATGGCGGTGATGGTGCCTTTCAGCGTCTCAAAGGTGCCGTCCAGCATCACGTCGGCGCTCTGGCCCACCGAGAAGTTGGCGGCGTCGGCTGCCGGGAACAGCAGGTTCAGCAGCATCTTGGAGCTGTCGCGGATGACCGCCACCTCCTGGCCGCTGGTCACTTGGTCGCCCTTTGCGACCTTGAGACTGCTGACCGTGCCGTCCACCTCTGCGCGGACATACTGGAGGTCTACGGTCTTGTCGTAGCTGCGCTGGGCCTGCTGCAGGGCGATGCTGGCCTTTTCCAGATTGGTGGAGGCGTCCGAGCTGTCGATGGTGTAGAGCACATCGCCCTCTTCCACCTTATCGCCCTCTTCAAAGCCGCCGGTGAGGATCTTGCCGTCCACCAGAGACTTGACGGTATATGTATTGGCCGGGTTCAGCGTGCCGGTGCCGCTCAGGGAGTTGGAGACATCCTGACGGACGGGCGTCGTCTCGGCGTAGGTCACATCGCGGCTGGCAGCTTTATTCCCGCCGCCGCTTATAAGAAAGACAGCGCCCGCTGCCGCCGCGACGACCACCGGCACGAGCCATTTCCAGTTCTTTTTGGCGAATGCAGACGCGCCGGACTTGGCTTCTGCGGCTTCAGCAGCCTCAGCGGACGCATCCTTTTTCTTTTTCCAGATCATGCTTTTCCTCCTATGGTATGCAAAAGGGCAGCGTGACCCTTTTGCACGAAAAATCCGTTATTGGTAGTGTATCGCATTTTTCTGAAATACACAAGCGTCCAAATTTCATTTCACCCTTTATTTACAAAATTATTTCCGGTTTTTATGCAAAAAAGACACCCGCAGTGTCCTTTGCAGAACATTGCGGGTGTCTCGGATGATCTTGTCAGGATGCGGCTTCGGCCTCGCTCAGCGGAGCCAGCTGCACATACACCCCGGCAGGGACGCAGGCCGCCCATGCACCTTCCTCGCTCAGCCGGCCGAACTGCTCACAGACATGGTCCGGGCATTGGCTGTCCTGAAACGAGATGGTGCCGTCTTTTACCTGTAAATGAACGACATAGCTGCCCACATCGTACAGGTAATCGTAGTCCTTATCCAGCGGCAGCACCTCGGTGATGCCGCCGCCGAAGTCCACGACTGCTGCCAGCGGCTCCGCCTTGCTGCGCGGACGCAGCAGAAGGACCAGCAGGACAGCTGCCGTCAGGATGACGGCTGCGAAGAGGAGGTTCGCCTTCCAGCTCAGGCGTTTTGCGCCTTTTGCCGGTCGAGGCTGCTTGCGGGTGCTCATGCGGCGTAGTCGCTGGCAGCGGCACCGGCAATGCGGCCAAAGACGGTGAAGTCAGCAACAGCGTTGCCGCCCAGACGGTTTGCACCGTGGACGCCGCCAGTCACCTCACCTGCTGCGAACAGGCCGGGGATGACCTCGCCCTTCTCGTTCAGCACCTCGGTGTTGGCGTTGATCTTCAGGCCGCCCATGGTGTGATGGACACCGGCGGTGACCTTCACAGCGTAGTAGGGAGCGGTGTTCAGGGGGTTGGCGAAGCTGGTACGGCCGAAGTCAGGGTCATTCTTGGCCTCAACGTAGCCGTTCCACTTCTCCATGGTCTCTGCGAAGGCAGCGGCATCGACGCCCATAGCCTTGCCCAGCTCCTCGTAGGTAGCGCCGGTGACGGTGTAGCCCTTCTTGATGTAGCCCTGGATGACGCTGGAAGCATCGACCATGGCCTGATCGACGACCAGCCAGCTGTAGCTGCCGGTCTGGGCGATCTCAGCGGCGGAGACGACGTCGCGGGTGCCGACCTCGTCGATGAAGCGCTTGCCTTCCTCGTTGATGAGGATAGCGCCGTCGCCGCGCAGACCCTCGGTGATGAGGGCAGCGGTGTTGGCCTCAACGGTGGGGTGGATCTGGATCTGGTCCATGTCCACGGTAGCAGCGCCGATGGCCTGTGCCATCTCGATGCCCTGGCCCTGGATGCCGGGGGCGTTGGTGGTCATGAAGCCCTTCAGCTCGGGCTTGTACTTGACGACCATGTCGAGGTTTGCGCCGAAGCCGCCGGTAGCCAGAACGACTGCCTTGGCGTTGACGGTGACGGTCTCACCGAAAGCACCGGTGGCCTTGACGCCCACGGCAGCGCCGTTGGCATCGGTCAGGATCTCCGTTGCGGTGGTGTCCAGCATCATCTTGACGCCGGCCTTCTCGCAGTTCTCCTGCAGCAGGGGGATCATGTAGGAGCCGACGGAAACGGTCTTGCCCTCTGCGTTCACAGGGCGATGGATGCGCTTGACGGATGCACCGCCGAAGCTGGAGACGTTGTGCAGGGTGATGCCGTGCTCGTCCAGCCAGTCGATGGCGTCAGCGGAGTTTGCGCACAGGGTCTCGACCAGCTCGGGGTCGTTGATGCCCTTGCCGCCGATCATGGTATCCAGCTCCATCAGCTCGACAGAGTCGAAGTAGCCGGTGGGGTTGGCCTGATAGGCAGCCCACTGCTCGGAGACGGTCTTTGCCAGAGCGGTGATGGTCTCGTTGTCGGCGTACTTCTCGGCAGCAGTCTTCAGGGTCTTCTCGACGCCGGCAGACTCGCCGAACTCGTTCTCGTCCTGATAGACGGTCTTGGCGGCGTTCATGCCGCCGGTGGCGCGGACGGAGTTGCCGCCCACCATGGACTGGCTCTCGAGGACGACGACGCTCTTGCCCTCAGCGGCAGCGGTGATGGCAGCAGTCATGCCTGCGCCGCCCGCACCGACGACGACGACATCTGCGTCAACGGTGGAGTCCTCGGCAGCAGCGTCCTTCTCCACAGCGGTCTTGTAGTCATCGGGGTTCAGGCCGGCAGCGGTCAGGGCAGCTGCAGCAGCCTCCTTGATGGCGGTAGAGGTGGCGGTAGCGCCGGACACGCCGTCCACGGCGATGCTGCCGCTCTCGGCGATCTTGCCGGGCATCTGGGCGATGGCCTCAGAGCCGACGCCCTGGGTCTCGTCCTTGCCCTCGGCGGTGCAGCCGGTGATAGCGCCGTCGGTCAGGGTCAGGGTGACGGAAACGTCGCCGCCGAAGCCCTTGGCAGTGCCGGTGAAGTCACCAGACACACCCGCGTCAGAACCGGTAGAGGCAGACTTGGCACCGCAGCCGTAGCCAAACAGGCTGACCGCGATGACCGCTGCCATAGCCAGTGCAGACACGCTCTTCTTGATCTGAGCTTTCTTCATGTTTTTCCTTTCTTGCTTGCTTCGTGGTTTGTGGTTGCGAACATCTATCAGCATAAAAAGGGGGCTGCCCTTTTACAAGCAGCCCCCTCTGCCGAACTTGGGAAAAGGATTTAGGCGTTGGCCTGTGCAGCAGCGACAGCGCAGGCGACCGTAGCGCCGACCATCGGGTTGTTGCCCATGCCGATGAGGCCCATCATCTCGACGTGTGCAGGCACAGAAGAGGAACCTGCAAACTGAGCATCGCCGTGGACGCGGCCCAGAGAGTCGGTCAGGCCGTAGCTGGCGGGGCCGGCTGCGACGTTATCGGGGTGCAGGGTACGGCCCGTGCCGCCGCCGGAAGCGACGGAGAAGTACTTCTTGCCGTTCTCGATGGCCCACTTCTTATAGGTGCCGGCGACCAGGTGCTGGAAGCGGACGGGGTTGGTGGAGTTGCCGGTGATGGAGCACTGGACGTCCTCCTTCTTCATGATGGCAACGCCCTCCATGACGTCGTTGGCACCGTAGCACTTGACCGCTGCGCGCTCGCCCTCGGAGAAGGGGATCTCCTTGACGACGGTCAGGGTCTGGGTGGGGATGTCGTACTCGGTCTGCACATAGGTGAAGCCGTTGATGCGGGAGATGATGTAAGCGGCGTCCTTGCCCAGGCCGTTCAGGATGACGCGCAGGGGGGTCTTGCGGACCTTGTTTGCGGTGCGGGCGATGCCGATGGCACCCTCAGCAGCGGCGAAGGACTCGTGGCCTGCCAGGAAAGCGAAGCAGGTGGTGTCCTCGCTCAGCAGACGAGCGCCCAGGTTGCCGTGGCCCAGACCGACCTGACGCTGCTCAGCGACAGAACCGGGGATGGTGAAGGCTTCCAGACCTTCGCCGATGGCGGCTGCGCACTCGGCAGCATCGGTCAGGCCGCGCTTGACGGCGATGGCGGTACCCAGGGTGTAAGCCCAGACAGCGTTATCAAAGCAGATGGGCTGCACACCGCGGACGATCTTGTCGCAGTCGATGCCCTTAGCGAGGAGCATCTCGTTGCAGGCGTCCAGAGATTCGAGGCCGTTGGCCTTCAGGCATGCCTCGATTTTCGGCATGCGGCGATCCATAGATTCAAAAGTTGCCATGAGTTGTTCCTCCTCTCTTATTCCTCACGCGGGTCGATGTACTTGACAGCGCCCGCTTCCTTGCTGAAGCGGCCGTAAGTACCCACGTTCTTCTCGTAAGCCTCGTTGGGGGTCTTGCCGTGACGGATGTCCTCCATCATCTTGCCCAGCTTGACGAACTGATAGCCGATGACCTCGCCGTTGGCGTCCACAGCCAGCTTGTTGATGTAGCCCTCGGTCAGCTCCAGATAACGGACGCCCTTCTCCCTGGTGGAGAAGATGGTGCCGGTCATGGAGCGCAGGCCCTTGCCCAGGTCATCCAGACCTGCGCCGATGGGCAGACCGTCCTCAGAGAAAGCGGTCTGGCTGCGGCCGTAGACGATCTGCAGGAACAGCTCGCGCATCGCCACGTTGATGGCGTCGCAGACGAGGTCGGTGTTCAGAGCTTCCAGAATGGTCTTGCCGGGCAGGATCTCGCCTGCCATAGCAGCGGAGTGGGTCATGCCGGAGCAGCCGATGGTCTCCACCAGAGCCTCCTCGATGACGCCGTTCTTGATGTTCAGAGACAGCTTGCAGGTACCCTGCTGAGGTGCGCACCAGCCCACGCCATGGGTGTAGCCGCTGATGTCCTTGACCTCATAGGCCTTGACCCATGCGCCCTCTTCGGGGATGGGGGCCGGACCATGCTTAGGACCTTTGGTGATCGGGCACATATTCTGTACTTGCTGCGAATAGGTCATAATCATACTCTCCTTTTGACAAATTGATGCCGTGCGGCAGAAGCTTCTCTCCCCTGCCGCCTTGCATTGACCGGGCCGCGCCGCTCTCTTTTCAGCGCCTCTCCCGGTACTACCACGCACAGTTTTATTATAGAGGACGTTGGCCCAATTTGCAAGTCATTTCTGACAAATTTTTCGCAATCTTTTTGTTATTTTCGTTTTTCTGCGCAGGAGCGCAACTTCTCAATTCGGTTTTTTCTGCGGCTCCCGCCGCACCGGCGTGACGGCCCAGATGCAGGCGAAGCCCGCCGCCGCACCCGCGATGGCGAGGATGTGCCGCCCCTGCTCGAAGCCCCAGAAATCAGCGATGCAGGGGAACAAAAGGCTTCCCACGCTCTGGCCCAGCGCCAGAAAGCCGTAGTTCACCCCGGCGTGGGGCAGGCCAAACAGATCGGTGGAGAGGGCGGGCAGCACCGCCGCCAGCGCCGAGTAGCAGAACGTCAGCCCCGCATACACCGCCACGACGGCCCACCCCCGGGCAAACAGGAACGCCGCCGAAAGCCCCAGCGACACGCCGAAGAGGATGAGGTCGGTGGGGCGGCGGCCGATCTTGTCGCTGAGCAGGGGCATCAGCAGCCGCCCGGCCGCACTGCCCACACTGCCCAGCACCACGGCCCAGAGGGCAGCGCTCTCGTCCAGCCCCCGCTCCATCCCAAGCTTCAGGATGATGGGGCTGAACAGCAGCACCGCCGGGGTGGAAAAGCAGACCGCTCCGGCGCAGAGCCAGTACTGCCGCGTGCCAAGCATCTGCCGGGGCGAGAGGTCGAGGGGCGGCGCGGCCTTAGCCTTTCCCTGCCGGCTGGGCTGAGGCTTTTCGGGCGGCGGGTCGGTCAGCAATGCACTGCCCGCGAGGCAGACCGGCAGGGTCAGCGCACCCAGCGCCCAGAACGCGCCCCGGATGCCCTGCACCGGCCCGAAACCCCGCAGCGCCGTGCGGACAAAGACGGTCAGGAACGCTCCGCTCAACCCCACTGCGCCCCCGATGACGCCGGTGGCGAGGCCCTTCCGGCCCTTGTACCACTTCTGGGCGCAGGACTGGATGGACGGATAGAGGAAGGCCGTGCCGAGCCCCGCCGGGATGCTGAACACCCCGAAAAAAGCGCTCCCCTTCTCTGCCGGGAGAGCCGCCGCCGCGAAGAATCCGCCGCAGAGCAGGCCCGTCCCCCACAAAGCCGCAAAGCGTGGCCCCTGCTTATCCTGCAGAAAGCCGCCGATGACGCACCCGATGCCGAAAAATGCGATGAGCACTCCGAAGGCATAGCCTGCCCCCTGCTCGCTGAGGCCGTATTCCTCCATGACGGGTCTTTGAAACACGCCCCACGCGGCGGGCAGGCCTGTCAATACCTGGATGGCCGCGCCCGCCGCCAGGATGGCCCAGGGTCTTGTTTTCTGCATTTTGTGCATCACCTCAGAGAATAGTGTGTCCTTTTCGATTGACAAAAAGACGGTATCCTTTATAATTAGAAGCGTATCACAAAAATCATCTCTCCTGTTTCGCTGTCGTGTGCCCTGACCCCGGGGCACTTCCGTTTCCGGTTCAAGTGAGCTTGTGCGTCCCGCACAGGCCTTGCCGACACGCCAGTGGCTCCCCCTCTGGGGGAGCTGTCGCGTCAGCGACTGAGAGGGCTATACAGAAAGAGGACTCTATTATGAAAACTCAGGCCTTAAAAGGTATGCGCGACCTTCTGCCCAACGAGCAGACCCTGCGCGACTACATTCAGGGCAAAATTCTCGAGACTTACCGCGCATCCGGCTTCGAGCGCATCTCCACCCCCATGCTGGAGGATATGGAGAACCTCGACAAGTCCGACGGCGGCGACAACCTGAACCTCATCTTCAAGGTGCTCAAGCGCGGCGACAAGCTCACCGCCGCCCTGAACTCCGGCGACCCGAAAGAGCTCTCCGACATGGGCCTGCGCTATGATCTGACCCTGCCCCTGAGCCGCTTCTACGCCGCCAACAAGGACAAGCTTCCCCATCCCTTCAAGGTCATCCAGACCGACCGCGTCTTCCGCGCCGAGCGCCCCCAGAAGGGCCGTCTGCGCGAGTTCGTCCAGTGCGACATCGACATTCTGGGCGACGAGAGCCCCAACGCCGAGGTCGAGCTCATCGACGTGACCACCCGCGCCCTGCTGGGCATCGGCTTCGACGGCTTCACCGTCAACATCAACGACCGCCGCATCCTCCGCGGGATGCTGGAGAGCATGGGCTTTGCCGCTGACACGCTGGATTCCGTCTGCATCACCTTCGACAAGATGGATAAGATCGGTGCCGACGGCGTGAAGGCCGAGCTTCTCGAGAAGCAGCTGCCCGAGAGCGCGGTCAACGCACTGGCCGACTTCATCGCCGCCGGCGAGGTGACGCTGGACGCCGTGGCCGCCCGCTGCGCAGACCCCGCCATCGCCGACGACCTCAAGTACGTCCTCGCTGCTGCCAACGCCATGGCCGCAGGCCGCTATCAGGTGGCCTACTGCCCCAGCCTCGTGCGCGGTCAGGGCTACTACACCGGCATGGTGTTTGAGATCACCTGCCCGCAGTTCAGCGGCGCAGTCGCCGGCGGCGGCCGCTATGACAACATGGTGGGCAAGTTCCTCGGCACTCAGGTGCCGGCAGTCGGCTTCTCCATCGGCTTTGAGCGCGTCTGCGGCATCCTGCTCGAGCAGGGTTATCAGATCCCCGGCGCAAAGCAGAAGATCGCACTGCTCTACGGCAAGGACGCCGACTTCACCGCCGTCCTGAGCAAAGCCGCTGCCCTGCGCGATACCTACAACGTCACCGTCCTGCCTCAGGGCAAGAAGCTCGGCAAGCAGCTGGGCCAGCTGGAAGCAGCAGGCTTTGCCGGTGCCGCCTTCATGGACAAGGACGAGGTAAAGGTCTTTGCCGCTCAGTAAGGGCTGAACAAACCAAAAGCACTGCACTCCCCAAAAGCGGGCGGGTGCAGTGCTTTTTTGCGTTTATGGCTGCCGGGTCAGCCGGTTTTTTTGGCGTTGGGGTACACCCGCTCCATCCGGGCGTTGTCAAAATGTTCGTCGAGGAAGACGTCCAGCCGGTTCGCCGGGGCGATGCCGCTGGTGCGGGCGTCGTACCGGGCCAGTGCCAGGGCCGAAAGCCCCATGTTCACGGCCATGAACACCGTCAGCACCACGGTCATCCAGGGCAGGATGTGCTTTTTCAGGTTTGCCATCAGCTTTGCGACGAGGGGGTAGCCGTACCGGATCCAGACCACCGCCGCGATGCCCCAGAAAAAGCAGTAGAGCAGGTTGACACGGCCTCCCAGATTGAACTTGAAGCCGCTGTAGTCCCAGAAGATGACGCCGAACAGCAGCTCACCCACGGCACTGCAGATATACTCATACGCGCCGCCCATCACGAAGCCGAACAGGAAGATGGAGCGGTCGCTCCGCTCCTCGCTGCCCCGCAGCAGGACCGCCGCCATGACCAGCGCCAGACCCCACACCACGCTGAAGGGTCCCCACACGAGGCTCGAGCGGCTCATCCAGACGCCCGCCGTCACCCGGCAGAACAGCGTCTCCACCACGTCGCCGAGGAAAGCCCCGATGACGAAGAGCCAGACGAGGTCGCCGAAGCTCAGGGCCTTTTCTTTCTGAGCAGTCGGCTCGGGCCGGACGATGGCCGGATAAGCCCGCTGGATACGCTTTTCCACATGGGCGATGAGCCGCTGACGCAGCTTGTCCGAGTGCTTTTCCAGCTCGAGGTTGAGCTGTTCCAGCCTCGGATGGCTGGCGGCGTACCGGTTGACGGCCAGCGCTGCGCCCAGCTGGTCGAGGACGGCCAGCGTCATCGCCGCCCAGACGCCGATATGCAGCAGCCAGCCCGGCAGCAGGGCGCAGAGCCGCAGCAGCAGGACGTTGCCCCACAGCACGCTTGCCATGCCCAGCAGGCCCCAGAGCACCGAGTACTGCAGGCAGACGTAGCCGTCCAGATTGAACTTTTTATCCGAGTAGTCCCACCAGCGGCGGCGGTGCATCCTCTCAAGCAGCTTGGCCGTCACCCACTCCACCACGGTGGCGTTGGCCGCACAGCCGAGGAAGAGGGCCACCGGCGTCGAGCGCAGGTCGGCAAAGCCCACCGCCATCAGCACAGCCGCCGTGCCGTAGACGAAGCAGAACGGGCCGGACGCCACGCCGCGGTTGACGAAGGCGCGGCCCTTGATGGTCGCCACCACCGTCTCGGCCACCCAGCCGAGGAACGAGTAGACCAGATAGAGGACGCAGAGGGTATAAAAATTCAGCTCCATTGCCTGTTTCCTTTCCCATATAAACGGTTATAGGGCTATTGTATGCAGTTTTGGCCGCGTCAGCGCTGACAGAGAGGTCGGACTGCGGAGAATTTCTCTGAGACCCGCGCGTTATCTGATAAAGTTCCAAAATAGCATCGGCACAACGTCCAAAATCAAACTTTATCAAGGTGATAAACTTCGGGTGAGCTGATAAAGTTCGAACTTTATCAATAGGGGGAACTTTATCAAGTTGATAAAGTTCATTTTACAACGTAAGTATGTCTTTAATTTGAAACTTTATCACATGATCTACCTCAGTAGAGCGTATCACTTCATCAGCCCCATCGTCCAGGCCCGGACCAGCAGGCCCAGCAGGACGACGGCCAGCAGCACCACGGTGAGAGCGCGGCTCTGGGTGCGCTGACGCTTCCTGCGGCGGGCCGTGGTCTGCATATTCTGGCGGCTGCGGCTGTTCCGGCCAGAGGTATTCCGGCTGCGACCGGATGTCCCCCGGCCCGAAGCGGCACGATTCCCGCCGCTCTGGCGCTTGCGGGATGTGCTGCCGCTTTTCTGGGACTTCTGACGGCGGGGCGCTTCGTCCTCTGCCTTTTTCTGAGGCTCGATGGTCTCCGACGCGCCGCAGCGGGACAGAAAGTCCTCCGCCATCCGGTAATACTTCTCGAGGTCGCCGGTGGTCAGGGCCGTTCCCTCATAGCCCGCTTCCAGCTCTTCCACGGCCTCGTTGAACCGGATCGCCGCCTGTGCGGCTGCGGTCCTGTCGGAGGCGTGGGCGGCTTCGTTGCGGGCCATCCGCACCGCGTTGCAGGCGCGGCGGGCCGCTGCCGGGTGGGGCGTATTGCCCAGCAGATCCAGAGGCCGGGCGGCGTCCTTTTCCGGGTCCAGCAGGATGCGCATACAGAGGGTGGTATCCAGCTGCTGCCAGCCGGTGCGGCCATTCAGCTCCGGCAGGCGCTCGTAGTAGTCGGGGCTCTCCTTCTGGCGCTGGGCCAGATGCTTCAGCAGGGCGTCCACGCTGTGAGCGCCGGGCTTTTCCTCCCAGTGCCAGCGCAGCAGCTTCCGGCTGATGTCGTCGCAGGCCGCTTTGATCTCGAACGCGGCCTGCAGATATTCTTCTGACATAACAATTCTCCTAGTTTTCAACTCTCTCGACAAGCAGCCCCTCGGTCAAGGCGATGCTGTCGCTACGCCTAAGCCTCCCGGCGAACATCCTTGCCCTCTCAGGCGCTCCGCGCCAGCTCTCCCAAAGGGAGAGCCTTTTCGCAAGCAAAACAGCGGAGGAAGCCTCTGCCTCCTCCGCCGTACATCCTATTTTACATCATGAACTGAGAATACACGAAGCCGCACAGGGCGATGCCCGCACACACGATGGCGGTGATGGGCGGCACCCAGCGGATGAGCGTCTCAGCGATGCTGTCACGGGGGTCTTCCTCTTCGCAGTCATCCTCCTCGTCCAGCGGCTTTGCCTGCAGGCGGGACGGCGCGGCGGCGGGAGTCGAGGGTACCACACGGGTGCCGTACTTCTCCACCTCTTCGTCCGGCGCAAAGGACTTGGCCGGGCGCACCGGCTCCGGCTGGCGGGACAGAACGCGGGTAGCCTCCTGCTCCGGGGCGCGGGACACCACGCGGGTCGCGTCCATCTCAGCGGCAGGCGCATAGTCGGGCGCAGGCTCCGCCGCCCGGGGCGGGATGATACGGGTGGCTTCCTCCTGCGCCGCACCCACGATGCGGGTGGGCTCCTCCGCAGGCGCGGCGGAGCGTACCGGCTGGGCCGCAGGCTGCGGCTCGGGCTGGCGCACCGGGGCTTCCGGCTGCAGCAGGGTGTTCAGCGCGTTCTGCAAAAGGATGCGGTCGCTGCCGCACTCGGAGCAGTAGACGGTGTCCTCTTCCTTCGGGTGGAAGGCACCGCAGGCGCAGTACCAGCCGTTCTCGAAGACCTGGGGCATGAACTTCATGCCGGTGCGGTTCATCCGGGCTTCGAGAGCCTTCTGCATCTCGACGCTCAGGCGGCGGGGGGCCGGCAGGCGCACCCGCTTGATGCTCTCGAGGTGGACGACCTTCCTGCCGCTGTAGACATTGCGCAGGGTGACGTCCACGCTGGTGATAGCCTTCTGGGTGACAAAGACGGCATCATCCATGCCGAAGCTCTCGCCGGGCTTCGCGGTAAGGTCACGGTACTCGAACTCGTCCTCACAGAGGATGACGCCGTCCACGCCCTTGCACTTGAAGTGGATCTCCAGTGCCGTCAGGGTCACGCGGGAAATGTTCTTAAAGGTCAGACAGACCGCGTGTTCGCCGCTGACTTCGCCCTTGAGCAGCTCCACGCAGACGAACTGCACCGGGCTGCCCGGGGTGTAATAGTTGGCCCGTGTCCGCGCGACCGGTTCAAAATTTTCCTCCACAACACTCTCCCCTTTCTCTTGGTTTACTGGTTGGCTTCGCCTTCATCCGGCGTTTCGGGGGCCGGGGCTTCCTGCGGGGCGGCATCCACTGCCTCAACAGGTTCGGCAGGCTCCGCAGCCTCTGCAGTCTCGGCCTGTTCCACAGGCTGGACAGCGGGCTGAGCCTCGGCGGGCTTTGCGTCGGGGTCCTCACGCTGGGGCAGGGTCTCGCCTGCCATCACGGCGTTGAACTCCTTCTCGTTCAGCTTCTCGCGCTCCATCAGGGCCTGTGCCAGCGCATGGAGCTGGTCGATATGCTCCGTCAGGGTGCGGCGGCAGGTCTCGTAGGCCTCGTCGATGATGTCCCGCATCTCGCTGTCGATCTCAGCAGCGGTGGTCTCGCTGTAGCCCTTGCCCTGACCGAGGTCGCGGCCCAGGAAGGTCTCCTCCTGAGAGGTGCCGTAGACCACAGGGCCAAGGCGCTCGGAGAAGCCGTACTTGGTGATCATCTGGCGGGCGATGTTCGTCGCCTGCTGCAGGTCGTTGGACGCACCGGTGGAGATGTCGTCCAGGATCAGCTGCTCGGCTACGCGGCCGCCCAGACTGGACACGATGTCTTCGAACATCTCGCCCTTGGTGACGTAGCTGCGGTCTTTCTCGGGCAGATACATGGTGTAGCCGCCGGCCTGACCGCGGGGGATGATGGTGATCTCATGCACACGGGGGTGGTGCTTGCAGTAGAAGCCCGCCACAGCGTGACCCGCCTCGTGGTAGGCGGTGAGCTTTTTCTCTTCGGGGGTGACGACCCGGCTCTTCTTCTCGGGGCCGGCCATGACCTTCATGGAAGCCTCTTCGATGTCCTCCATCGTAATGGCCTTGCGGCTGCGGCGGGCAGCCAGCAGAGCGGCCTCGTTGACGAGGTTCTCGAGGTCAGCGCCCGCAAAACCTGCGGTGCGCTGTGCGATGACCTTGAGGGAGACATCCGGGGCGAGGGGCTTGTTCTTGGTGTGGACCTTCAGGATCTCCTCGCGGCCCTTGACGTCGGGCAGGCCGACGTAGACCTGACGGTCGAAGCGGCCCGGGCGGAGCAGGGCCTTATCGAGGATGTCGGCACGGTTGGTGGCCGCCATGACGATGACGCCGTCGTTGGCCTCGAAGCCGTCCATCTCGACCAGCAGCTGGTTCAGGGTCTGCTCGCGCTCGTCGTGACCGCCGCCGAGACCGGCACCGCGCTGACGGCCCACAGCATCGATCTCATCAATGAAGATGATGCAGGGCATGGTCTTTTTTGCCTTGTCGAAGAGGTCGCGCACACGGGATGCGCCGACGCCGACGTACATCTCGACGAAGTCAGAGCCGGAGATGGAGTAGAACGGCACGCCGGCCTCACCGGCGCAGGCGCGGGCCAGCAGGGTCTTGCCGGTACCCGGAGGGCCGACGAGCAGCACGCCGTGAGGGATGCGTGCGCCCAGAGAGTTGAACTTGTCGGGGCTCTTGAGGAACTCCACGACCTCTTTCAGCTCTTCCTTCTCTTCGTCTTCACCGGCCACATCGGCAAAGGTGGCGGTCTTCTTGTTCTCGTGCTCGTCCTTGACCTTGGCTTTGCCGACATTCATGATGCCGCCGCCACCGCCGACGCCGCCCCGCATCATCGAGAACAGCAAAAAGCCGGTGCAGCCCAGCATCCCCAGATAGAAGATGATCTCCATCCAGGGGATGGTCTCCTTGAGGGAGGTGTAGTCGTAGGTCATGGGCGCGTCGGGATTCGCCGCGTCGTAGGACTCGATATACTTGTCCACGTTCTCGATGAAAACGTAGGCGTAGGGCAGTTTATAGCGGACGGTGACGGTGCCGTCGTCCTCCTGCACCGCGCCGGTGGACTCCGACGAGGAGGAGAACATCCCGCTCAGCAGACCGCCGGTAGACTGCACCGTGCTCTGGGTGGAGGAGACGTCCGGCAGGGGCAGGTCGCCTTCCTTCAGGTTCAGGGTGATGACGCTGGTGTTGCGGTCCAGCGTGAAGGACGTGACCTGATTGTGCTCAAAATAATGGACGACGGTGGAGTAGCTCATGGTCGAGCCGCCGGTGCTGCCCGACCCGCTGCCCGTCACCGACCAGACCATCAGCACGGCGGCCAGCGCCAGTGCGAGGATGAGCGGATTGATACGAGGTCTCTTCGATTGCAAAAGGATCAACTCCAGTTCTGGTTTTATTTCTTACTTTTCGTAGACGCTGGGTTTGAGTACGCCGATGTAGGGCAGGTTGCGGTACTTCTCGTCGTAGTCGAGGCCGTAGCCCACCACGAACTCGTCCGGCACTGCGAAGCCCTCGTAGTCCGGGGCGATGTCGGCCTTGCGGCGGCTGGGCTTGTCGAGGATGGTGCAGATCTTCACCGAGTTCGGGTTGCGCATCTTGAGCATCGGCACGAGGTTCGACAGGGTGATGCCGGTGTCGAGGATGTCCTCCACGATGAGCACATCCCTGCCGGAGAGGTCGCCGTCCAGGTCCTTGATGATCTTGACGAGGCCGGTGCTGGTGGTGTTGCCGCCGCCGTAGCTGGACACCACCATGAAGTCGATGTTGCACGGGATGCTCACGGCGCGCATCAGGTCGGCCATAAAGACCACCGAGCCCTTGAGGATGGAGACGAGGACGAGGTTTCTGCCCTCATAGTCTTTGCTGATCTGAGCGCCCAGCTCAGCCACCTTCGCTTTCAGCTCCTCTTCCGAAACGAGGACCTTCAAAATATCGTCATGCATGCTCATGATTCGATTCCTCCAAAATTTTCTAGTTCCACCTGCAGCAGCTGCCCGGTGTCCGGCCCGGGGGCCAGCCCATCGGCAAAGCCCTCTCCGCAGACCCACAGCACCTGTCTGCCTGCCGCCAGCAGCGGCAGCGTGTCCCGTTCCCGGGGCGGGATGCCCGCCTCGTTCATCCATTTGCGCAGCTCCCGGTCTACCCCCCGCCCGGCCGGACGGAAGCGGTCGCCGGGCTGACGGCAGCGCAGCCGCAGAACAGGACATATCGAGTTTATTTTAGCATAATCTGCCTGATTTTTTAAGTCTTTTTTATGAACACCCTGTGTTTTTTCTTCAAAACAGGCCGAGACCACCCGGATATGCAGCGTTCTGCCGCCGGGCAGCGGATAATCGCCGCCCTCCGGCAGGGATACTTCAAATTTCGGACCGTCCGCTTTTTCGCCCTGCCGGCGGGTGTTTTTATCGGCTTCCTCCCGCCAGAGCACGCCGTCCCGGGCGCAGAAGCGGACGGCGTCGGTGAGCTGCACCGCGCCGCTGCCCTTTTCCACGAGGTCGGCCAGCAGGCGGATATATTTTTCCTCCGCGTCCCGCACCGGCTCCACAAGGCTGTGGAGGGCCATGTCGAGGATGAGCGGGTCAGTCTGCCGCAAAGGCTCTGACATCCACACGGGCTGGCCGCTGCGCAGGGCGTATCCCGCCCCGCCGGGCAGGCTTTCTGCGTCCGCTGCCCGGGCCGAAGCCAGCAGCGCATCGGCCTGCCGGGCGAAGTATTCGTCCGCCCTGGCGGCTTTCTCACAGAAGCGGGCCAGATTCCGCTCGGCGGCGCTGTTGACCCCGCAGAGGGCGGGCAGTGCGCCGTGGCGCAGACGGTTGCGGGCGTAGTCGTCGGCGTCGTTGGTCTCGTCGGTGACCCAGCGTTCGCCGCAGGCGCGGCAGACGGCCTCGGTGTCGGCCCTCGTCAGGCAGAGCAGAGGCCGCAGATAGCCCGGGCGGCTGGGCCGGATGCCTGCTGCGCCGTGGAGGCCGGTGCCTCTGGCCAGCCGGAACAGCAGCGTCTCGGCCTGGTCACTCCCAGTATGGGCAGTTGCGACGGCATCTATCCCGTCGGCCAGCACCCGCTCAAAGCAGGCATACCGCAGGCGGCGCGCCCAGTCCTCCCCCGCCCGGGGCTTTCCTGCCTCGGCTTCCAGCTCAGCGGCATGGAACACCCGCAGCGGCAGGCCCAGCCGGGCGCAGACCTCCCGGACGAAGGCTTCGTCCCGGTCCGCCGTCTCCCCCCGCAGGCCGTGGTTGACGTGGCAGACCGTGAGGGCGATGCCCCTTTCCCCGGCCAGCGGGCGGATGAGGCAGAGCAGGGCCATGCTGTCGGCCCCGCCCGAAACAGCCAGCGCGAGATGCTTTTTGCCGTCCAGCAGCTTTTCCCGGGCGCAGAAGCCGCGCACCGTCTGTAAGATCTCTTCGTAGCTCATCAGCGTTTGAAGTCCACATCCATAAAGCGGGTGTGGGCGCCGTCCCAGCCCAGCGGCACCGTGCTGGTCTCGCCGTGACGGTTCTTTGCCACGATGCACTCGGCGGTGTCGGCGTCCACCTCCGCGCCGTCGGGGTTCTGGCTGGCGTAGTAGGAGTCGCGGTACAGGAAGAGGACGCAGTCGGCGTCCTGCTCGATGGAGCCGGAGTCGCGCAGGTCCGACAGCTGAGGGCGGTGGCTGGAGTTGTTGCCCTGCTTTTCCACCGCACGGGACAGCTGGCTCAGAGCGATGATGGGCACGTTCATCTCTTTGGCCATGATCTTGAGGTTTCGGGTGATGGAGCTGATCTCCTGCACGCGGTTCTCGCTGCGCTGGCCACTGGTCATCAGCTGTAAATAATCGATGACGATGAGGCCCACGTTGGGGCGGGCGGGGTCCTGATTGACCCGGCGGATCTTCGCCTTCATCTCGGTGATGGTGATGCCCGAGGTGTCGTCCATATAGATCGGTGCGTCGTGCAGCTTTTCGGTGGCGAGGGCCAGATACTCCCAGTCCTCGGCCCGGAGCGCACCGGTGCGGAACGCCTGACTGTCGATGCCCGCTTCAGCGGAGAGGATGCGGTTGGTCAGCTGCTCCTTCGTCATTTCGAGGCTGAAGATGGCCACCGGCACCTTCTGCTGCATGGCCACGCGGGTCGCGATGTTCAGCGCGAAGCTGGTCTTGCCCATACCGGGGCGGGCAGCGAGGATGATGAGGTCGCCGCGGCCAAGGCCGGTGAGGACGGTGTCCAGCAGCCGGAAGCCGGTGGGGATGCCCTTATACTTGTCGGCATCGGGGCCGCTGATCTTTTGCAGATTTGTCAGCGTCTCCACCATGCTGGAAGAAAGGGGCGTCAGGGCGCTGGAATCGCGGCCGGAGCGGATCTCATAGATGCGCTGCTCGGCGTTTTCCAGCAGCAGGTCGGCGTCGGGCTCGTCGCCCGCGTCCTGCAAAATGTCCTTTGCGACACCCATCAGCTGGCGCACCAGATACTTTTCCTGCACGATCTGCGCATACGCCTTGACGTTGGAGATGCTGGGGACCGTCTCGGCGAGGCCGGTCAGGTAGACTTTCGCCTCGTCGGCGCTGGGGAACACGCCGTCCGAGATGACGGCGTCCAGCAGGGTGACGAAGTCGATGGTCTGGTCGCTGGTAAAGAGGCGGAGCATCTCGGAGTAGATCTGAGCGTTCTGCCGGGTGTAGAACATCTCGGGCCGGATGATCTCGACGAGGTCGGTCAGGGTCTCGGGTTTCAGCAGCACCGCGCCCAGCACGCTCTGCTCTGCCTGCATATTGTAGGGCAGGTTGATGCCCACGCTCTCGAGGTTGAGTTCGTTATAATGTCGTTCGTTCGGCATGGTCGTTATCCTTCTGCTTTATTTATATAAATGCCGTAAAGCCAAAAAGCGCCCCCTGCCGAGAGGGGGCGCAGATAGCGGTCGAATCAGGCCTGCTCCACTTCTACCTGGACCTTGAAGGAAGCCACGACACCGACATGGAGGCGGACTTTGCCGTTGAAGACGCCCGCGTCCTTGATGTCCTTGGTCTCCAGCTCGATCTTCTTCTTGTCGATGGGAGAGCCGGCCAGCTGGGCCAGAGCCTCAGCGACTTCCTTGCCGGTGACCTTGCCGTGCAGACGGCCGGAGGCACCGCCCTTGGCCTTGATGACCACGGTCTTGCCCTCGAGCTTCGCGGCCACAGCCTGAGCGGCGGCCACGTTCTCAGCCTCGTGGAAGTCGGCAGCGGCCTCCTTGCCCCGGGCGATATTCACCGCGCTGGCGTCGGCCACGGCGGCCAGCTTGCGCGGGAACAGAAAGTTGCGGGCGTAGCCGTCGGAGACCTCGTGGATCTCGTCCTTCTTGCCGATGCCCTTGACGTCCTGCTTCAGAATCACTTTCATGATAGTATCCCTCACTTCTCACCGGAAAACCGGTGGATTTCTATGGTTAGTATACAGCAATCGGGCTGTTACGTCAACGCCTGAGCTCCTCTGTCAGCGTCCTTGCCCTCTCAGTCTCGCTTCGCTCGCCAGCTCCCCCAAAGGGGGAGCCACTGGCGTGTCGGTCAGACTTCCACTGGACGAGCAAAGCACGATGTCTCGGAAACAGTAGTGCTCCGCTGTCTAGGCCAGCGACAGCTTTACAAGGTGCGCTTGTCCAGAAGCGCCTGACCTCTGTAGCAAGGCCCGCCCTTTTGCGCCATGTCGGACCTCAGGCGTCCAGCGCAAAGTGGCCCGGCCTGCCAATGGCTCCCCTTTTAAGGGGAGCTGTCGCGTCAGCGACTGAGAGGTCCTTCCGGGCGAGCGCTCTGTGAAGAAGCTATTACGCCAGCTCCCTGCCCACGACGTCCAGCGCCGCCTCGATGACCTTATCCATGTCGTAGTACTTGTACTCGCCCAGACGTCCGCCGAAGATGACCCCCGGCTCGGCGTCGGCCAGCTTCCTGTACTCGGCGTAGAGCGCGCCGTTCTTCTCGTCGTTCACCGGGTAGTAGGGTTCATCGCCGGGCTTCCACTCGGCGCTGTACTCGCGGCTGATGACGGTCTTGGGCTGGGTGCCGAACTCAAAGTGCTTGTGCTCGATGATGCGGGTGTAGGGCGTCTCGGCGTCGGTGTAGTTGACGACGGCGTTGCCCTGATAGTTGTCGGTGTCCAGCGTCTCGGTCTCAAAGCGGACGCTGCGGTACTGCAATGCGCCCAGCTTGTAGCCGAAGTAGGCGTCCACCGGGCCGGTGTAGACGACCCTGTCGGCCAGCTTGTCCAGCTCTGCCTTCCCGGCCAGATAGTCCACGCCCAGGCGCACTTCCACGCCGTCCAGCATCTTCTCCACCATGGCGGTATAGCCGCCGCCCGGGATGCCCTGATACAGGGCGTTGAAGTAGTTGTCGTCGTAGGTAAAGCGGACGGGCAGGCGCTTGATGATGAAAGCGGGCAGCTCGGTGCAGGGGCGGCCCCACTGCTTGCCGGTGTAGCCCTTGATGAGCTTTTCGTAGATGTCGGTGCCGACCAGGCTGATGGCCTGCTCCTCGAGGTTCTTCGGCTCCGTGATGCCGGCCTCGGCGCGCTGGGCCTCGATCTTCGCCTTCGCCTCGGCGGGGGTCACGACGCCCCACATCCTGTTGAAGGTGTTCATATTGAAGGGCAGGTTGTAGATCTCGCCGTGATAGTTGGCGACAGGGCTGTTGGTGTAGCGGTTGAACTCCGCGAACTGGTTGACGTACTGCCACACAGCCTTGTTGTTGGTGTGGAAGATGTGGGCGCCGTAGCGGTGGACGTTGATGCCCTCCACCTCTTCGGTGTAGATGTTGCCTGCGATATGAGCGCGCTTGTCGATGACGAGGCAGCGCCTGCCGGCCTTCTTGGCCTCATGGGCAAATACCGCGCCGTACAGGCCGGCGCCAACGATAAGATAATCGTATTGTTTCATTACTGTTTATCCTTTTTCTTCTGTTCGGATTCCGACTCGAGGCCGCTCTTTTTCTGGGCCTCCCGGTACTGGTCGATGGCCGTCTGGATGCGGCTGCGGACCGCCTCCGGGGTGATATGCTTGAGCTGGGCCGCTGCCATGGTCTGATGACCGCCGCCGCCCAGAGACTCCATGATGACCTGCACGTTCACCGCGCCGAGGCTGCGGGCCGAGATGTTGACGCCGCCGCCCACCTGCACGGCCACGAAGCTGGCCTCCACGTTCTGGATGGTCAGCAGGTCGTTGGCCGCCTGAGCGATGGCCACCCGGGCCTCGGGGGCCACCTCGCCGCTGACGGTGATGGCGCAGCCCCGGTACATCTGGGCTTCCGATACCAGCGTGGCCTTGGTGGTGTACTCCACCATGCTCACGTCAAAGAGCTGACGCACGTGCTCCGTCTCCGCGCCGTAGCGGCGGAGGGCCGCAGCGGCCTCGAAGGTGCGCACGCCGGTGTGGAGGGTGAAGTCACGGGTGTCCAGCATGATGCCGGAGAGCAGTCCCTCGGCCTCGATGCGGTTGGGCTTGTCGTCCCGGTCGCCCACATACTGCAGGAACTCCGTGACCAGCTCACTGGCCGAGGATGCATAGGGCTCGTGGCAGACGAGGTCGGCCTTCTCGATAAAGCCGACGCCCTTGCGGTGGTGGTCGATGACGGCCACCTTGCCGCATTTTTCCAGTATCTCGCGGCTCTCCACCAGACCCAGCTGGTATGTATCCACGACGATACAGAGCGTTCTCTGGGAAATGATGGGCAGAGCGCCCTTGGGGTCGATGAAGTCGTCCTCCTGCCCTGCCGCGATGAGGGCGTTGATGAGGCTGCCCGCCAAAGTGGCGTCACGGCGCACGGCGATGACCGCCGGCACATCGCAGATCTTGCAGATGCGCAGCACGCCCTCGGCAGAGCCGATGGCGTCCAGATCGCTCATCCGGTGGCCCATGATGACCACATGGTCGGCCTCTTTGATGAGCTTGACCAGCTGGTCGGCCACGATGCGGCTGCGCACCTTGCTGCGCTTTTCCACGCCGTGGCTGACGCCGCCGTAGAAGGTAAAGCCGTCCGGGGTCATCTCGGCGGCCTGGTCGCCGCCGCGCCCCTGCGCCATATCCAGCGCCTGAACGGCCATGTCCTGAGCCTCCCGCAGGGTCTTGGCCCCGCGTCCGACGCCGATGGAGATGGAGAGGTTCACGCTGGGGTCGAGGGCGCGGATCTTGTCCAGCACGTCGTAGCCGCGCTTGGCGAACTGCTCCAGCTGGCGCTCTTCCACCACAGCGATGTAGCGGCCGCTGGCCACCCGGCGCAGAAAGCCCGTGCCGCGGCCTATCATATCTTCCAGCACCCGGTTGATGCCCTCCAGCAGGCGGGCGCGCTCGCTGTCCAGCATATCGCTGAACACGTCGTCGTAGCCGTCCACGAGGAAGACCAGATAGCCCGGGCGGCTGGCCTTATATTCGGCCTCCACCTTGCGGAGGGCCGTTTCCTCATTCAGGACAAGAAGGGTCATGCTCTCGGCCTCGCCGGGGACGGTGGAGCTGTGAGCGCTCCACACGCCGTCGGCCAGATTGAGCAGCTGGCCGCTGACCTTGCGTGCCTCCTGCAGGTCGAGGCCGGGCAGCACTTTCTGCACCCGGGGGACCAGAAGGGCTTCGCCCTTCATCAGACGGGTGCGGAACTCGGTGTTGTACCACAGCACCGTCTCCCCCGAAAGGAGGGCGGCGGGCTGGCTCAGCGGCTCGAGGCTGAACTGCGTCTTCGATTTTTCGAAGCTGCCGCCGCAGACCCAGCGGGCCACCCAGCTGCGCACCCGGTAGCGGAACACTCCGAACAGGGCGAACCACAGCACCGCCAGCACCACCAGCACAGGCCAGATGGCCGGGCGCTGCACCAGAAGCACCAGCACCAGCAGGGCGCAGAGCACCGCCAGCGCAGCGGTCAGCATTTCAAGAGTCCATCTTGGTTTTTGTTTCATGAAGTGTTATGCCTCCTGCGGGCAGACTCAGACCTCCATCAGGATGGGGAGGATCATGGGGCTGCGCTTGGTGCGGCGGTAGATATAGCTGCTCAGGGCCTCGCGCACCCGGGTCTTGACGCTGTTCCAGTCGCGGACGTGCTCGTCCACGCAGCGGTCAAGAGCCGTCTCCACGATGCTCTGGGCGCCGTCCATCAGGCTCTCGTTCTCCCGCACATAGACGAAGCCGCGGCTCACGAGGTCGGGGCCGGCCAGAACTTTGCCGGTCTTGCTGTCCACGGTGGCCACGATGATGACGAGGCCGTCCTCAGACAGATGCTTGCGGTCCCGCAGGACGACGTTGCCCACATCGCCCACGCCGAGGCCGTCCACCATGACAGCGCCCGCCGTCACCGGCTCGCCCAGCTTCATCTCGTCCTGGCTGAGGATGATGTTGGAGCCGTTCTCGGCAATGAGGATGTTGCTGGTGGGGATGCCGAGGCTTGCCGCCGTGATGGCGTGCTTTTTCAGCTGCTTATACTCGCCGTGGACGGGCAGGAAATACTTGGGTCTGGTCAGGGTGAGCATCAGCTTCTGCTCTTCCTGACAGGCGTGGCCGGAGACGTGGACGTCGTACATCCCCTCATAGATGACCTCTGCGCCCAGCAGGAGCAGACCGTTGACGATCTTGGTCACGCTCTTCTCGTTGCCGGGGATGGGCTTGGCCGAGATGATGATGAAGTCGCCGGGGCCGACGCGCACCTGACGGTGGCTGCAGGAAGCCATCCGGCTCAGGGCGCTCAGAGGCTCGCCCTGACTGCCGGTGGTCACCAGCACCACCTGCTCCGGCGGATACTGGTTGATCTCATCGATGCTGATGAGGGTGCCTTCCGGGATGTGCATATAGCCCAGCTCCTGAGCCATGGCGGTATTGTTGACCATGCTGCGGCCGCTGAAGGCCACCTTGCGGCCATCCTCCACGGCGAGGTCGATGATCTGCTGGACGCGGTAGATGTTGGACGCGAAGGTCGCAATGATGATGCGCTTGTTCTGCGCCCGGGCAAACAGGCTGCGGACACCGTCGGCCACCTTCTGCTCGGTGGCGGTGAAGCCGGGACGCTCCGCGTTGGTGGAGTCGCTCAGCAGAGCCAGCACGTCCTTCTGGCCGTACTCAGACAGGGTGGCAAGGTCGGTGGGGCCGCAGGCCAGCGGGGTGTAGTCGATCTTGAAGTCGCCGGTCTGGATGATGGTGCCGGCCGGACTGTCGATGGCGAAAGCCACCGCGTCCGGGATGGAGTGGTTCACATGGATGGGCTCCACGGTGAAGCAGCCCAGCTTGAGCTTCTGGCGGGGGGTGATCTCCACGAACTTGGTCTTGCCTGCAAGGCCGAACTCCTCCAGCTTATTGCGGATGAGGCCGCAGGTCAGGCGGGTGCCGTAGATGGGCAGATCGAGCTTCTGCAGCAGGTAGGGGATGCTGCCGATGTGGTCCTCATGGCCGTGGGTGATGAGCAGACCCCTGATCTTATCCTTATTCTGCACCACAAAGGTGAAGTCGGGGATGACCATATCGACGCCGAACATATCGTTATCCGGGAAAACGAGGCCGCAGTCCACGATGATCATATCGCCGCAGCACTCATAGACCGTCATGTTCTTGCCCACCTCGCCGAGGCCGCCCAGCGGATAGATATGGATGGGCGTTGCAGCCTCTTTGGGCTGCTGGGGGCGGCGGGGCCGGCGGGTGTAGTGGGGGCGGCGGGAAGTGCGGGGGCGCTTTTCGCCGGACGCATTGGCCGCAGCGGGAGCGTGGTTCTGTTCTTTTGTCTGTGCCATCGAAAACCTCCAAAAATTCAATCAGCAAAACACAGGTCTGCCCCGGAAGACAGCCTGCCCTGCATTAAGGGAAGCATAAAAACGCATCTGCTTCCGTCGGATGCATCGTATAGAAATCATTTTATCAGCGTTGTTTTCATGCCACGCTGTTGGTTCTGCAGGAAGCCTCTTGCCCATCCAGTCCATCTGTTCGATGCGACCGCGGCGCTTCGGCAGGAACGCTGTGAGCGCACCCACGGCGCGCCCCTATACGCATTTCGTTGCAACAAGTATAGTATTTCTCGCCTCTTTTGTCAATTCCAAGCTTGGGCCGGGCGGTGGCAAATTATGCCCTGCCCCTTGACAGACGGGCCAAAATGGCTCTAAATAATAGGTACTACAAATATGATGCAGGAGAGACGCATGAAACAGGTCGAAGTTTACACCGACGGCGCGTGCAGCGGCAACCCCGGCCCCGGTGGCTGGGGCGCGGTGCTGCGCTACCGCTTTAACGGCAAGGTCTACGAAAAGGAGCTCAGCGGCGGCGACGCCTCCACCACCAACAACCGGATGGAGCTGACGGCCTTCATCGAGGCGCTGCGCCAGCTCAAGGAGCCCTGCGAGGTGCGGCTGTGCTCCGACAGCCAGTACGTCATCAACGGGCTGGAAAAAGGCTGGGCCAGGGGCTGGAAGCGCCGGGGCTGGAAAAAGTCCGACGGCTCCCCTGCCCTGAACCCCGACCTCTGGGAGCAGGCCCTGGAGCAGGAGGCCCGCCACAAGCTCACCTACGTCTGGGTCAAAGGCCACGCAGGCCACCCGGAGAACGAACGCTGCGACCAGCTTGCGGTCGCCCAGAGCCAGGCACATGGCGGGAGACAGGGACGATGAACGATGCTTTTCTGCCCGGGAACGGGTTTGACACCTACGAAGAACAGGACCGGGTCCTGATGGGCCTGAGCGGCAGTGTGCGCAGCGGCGTGGCCGTTCGCATCCTGCAGCAGCAGGGCTTCGCCGTGGCGGCAGCGGTCGTCCGGCTGGCTGACACCCCCGAAGAACACGCCGCCGTGGACGCAGCCAAGGCTCTGGCAAAGAAGCTGGACGTGGAGTGCATCACCCTCAACGCCGAGGCTCTGGCCGGACAGGATGCCGCAGCCGCCCGTTTCGCGGCCCTGCTCACTGCCGCCGACAAACTGGGCATCCAGTATATTGCCTCCGGCCGCTACGCCCGCATCGAGACAGACGCACAGGGCATGAGCCACCTGTTCGCCCCCGAGAGCGGCGCACCGGACGAGAGCGGAACGCTTGCCGCCCTCCCACCCGAGGTCCTGAGCCGCCTCATCCTGCCGCTGGGCGATTTCGCCCCGGAGGACGTGGCAGAGATGGCGGAGGATCTTAAGCTCTGAAACTTTTCTGTTCCCGGTCAGCGTCCTTGCCCTCTCAGGCGCTGACGCGCCAGCTCTCCCAAAGGGAGAGCCCATAACCTAGCGGGAAAGTCAAAGCCTCTCCCTTTGGGAGAGGTGTCACCGAAGGTGACGGAGAGGGCAAGCCCGTTGATGCAAAAAATCCCCTGTGCCGCAGCACAGGGGATTTTTGTTGTTTCTATCAGTTCTGGGGATGCACGATGTCGCGCCAGTCGAGGTCGCCGCGCTCGAGGCCGTGGATCAGGACCTCAGCGGTGGCGATGTTGGTGGCCATCGGGATGTTGTGGACATCGCACAGGCGCAGCAGGGTCATCTCATTCGGCTCGCTGGGCTTTGCGTTGATGGGGTCGCGGAAGAACAGCAGCAGATCCACTTCGTTGCAGGCGATGCGGGACGCGATCTGCTGGTCGCCGCCCTGTACGCCCGCCAGAAAGCGCTGCACCTGCAGGCCGGTGGCTTCGGCGATCATCTTGCCGGTCGTACCGGTTGCCACCAATTTATGCTGGCTCAAAATCCGGCAGTACGCCGTACAGAACTGTACCATCAGCTCTTTTTTGGAGTCATGCGCAATCAGTGCAATCGTCATCGGTCAACCTCTCCTTTTCCCGCGCCCCTGTCTGGGGCAATCATCTTGCACATATCATAGTATCACAGTTTCCGTCTTTTTACAACTGTTTTTCGGGCAAAAGTTCTAATTTTTCATAGATTTCTGCCAAATCCACGCACCATCGCTCAGACGGCGGGCTGTTCTGCGGGAGCGGTGTCGTCTGCAAGGGCGTCGTTGTTTTCCACAGTCTCCGGCACAGTCTCCGGCACAGTCTCCGGCACAGCATCCTGCCCGTCAGCTGTCGTGTCCGCCGTCTCGCCTGCTCCCGTCTCGTCCAGCGTCAGGCTGCCGTCCTTCATGGCGTAGTAGGCGTCGAAGATGTCGGCCACGAGGTTGCCGGCGCGGGCACCGCCGCCGCCGTACTCGATGACGATGCCGAGGGCGATCTCAGCGTCCTCTGCCGGGCCGTAGGCGATCATCATGGTGTTGGTGTAGTGCTTGCGGGTGCTGCCGACGTAGTACGTCTCGCTGCGCTGAGGGGTGCCGCTCTTGCAGGCGATGGTGACGGGGTAGTTCTTCAGGCCCGACACCGTCTCCGACACGCCGATCATACCCTGCCGCACGAGGTCGAAGGTGTCGCCCCGGTCCTCGATGACGTCCATCACCTCGGGCTGGGTCTCCTGCAGGACTTTGCCGGTGTTGGTGTCGAGGATGGCCTTGACGAAGTGGGTGCGGTAGCGCACGCCCCGGTTGGCCAGCGTGCCGGCGTAAGTCGCCAGCTGGACGGGGGTGACGACGGTGTTGCCCTGACCGATAGCGGCCTGGACGTCCAGTGAGGCGATGTAGTTGGAGTCGTTCTTTGTGGTCAGGCGGCCGGTGGCCTCGTTGACCTCCACGCCGGTGCGGGTACCAAGGCCCATCTTGTAGGCGTAGGCGTCGTAGACATCGCTGGTGGTGCGGCGGCCCACATCGTAGAAGAAGATGTTGCAGCTCCACTTGATGGCTGTGATGACATCGATGTTGCCGCTGTGGCCGTGGCGGGTACACTTGGGGCGGTAGTCGTCATAATAGGTATAGACACCGTTGCAGTAGACGGTGGAAGAGCGGTTGATAACGCCGGAGTCCAGCGCCGCCACCGCCACCGCAGGCTTGAAGGTGGAGCCGGGGGTGTACAGGCCCTGCAACGCGCGGTTGAGCAGGGGCAGGCCCGGATCCGAGCTGTACTGGCTGTACTGGGTGGCGAAGAGGTTCTGGTCGTAGCTGGGGTAGTTGGAGGCGGCCAGCACACTGCCGTCCTTGGTGCTGATGACCACCACCGCACCGGCGGCAGCCTTGGCAGAGCTGCTGTTGTTGTAGGTGCTGTTTATCATCTCGATGTTCTTGGCCAGCGCCCTGTCCACCGCCTGCTGGAAGGCGCTGTCGATGGTGAGCTGGACGGTATGGCCCGGCTCCGGCACGGTGGTCATCGCAGTCCCCACGATGACGCCGTCCGAGCTGCGGGTGATGGTCTCAACGCCGTCCTTGCCCCTCAGCTCGTCTTCGTAGACGGCTTCGAGGCCCGACACGCCGATCATGTCGTTCATGTTATAGCCCTTTTCCCGCAGAGGGTAGGTGGTCTGGCCGTTCTCGTCGGTCACCTTCCACTTTTCGGCGGTGATCTTGCCCACACGGCCCAGCACATGGGGGATGATGCCGCCCTCATCGTAGCTGCGGGTGCTGGTCTCCACGATCTCCACGCCAGGCATGGTCAGGCTGTTCTCCTTGATGGTCGCCACGGTCACTTCGCTGACGTTCTCGGCCATGACGAAGTTGTTGACGTTGGAAAACGCCTGCTGCTGCATCTCGTAGTGGATGCCGCCCAGCACCCTCTGCCAGTGGAAAGGATAGCCTTCCAGCTTGTAGTCCTCCACCAGCTTTTCCATCACGTCATCGGCGGTGGCATACTGCTGTAAGCCCAGCGAGTCCTTCATGGCCGCGAGAGCCTTCTGGTCGCCGGTGCTGTCGGCCTGCGCGGTAAAGCTGTAGTGGCCCGCCGCGTCCGGCTCGCCGATGAGCAGCGAGTCGTTCCATTTTTCGCCGTGGGCTTCCAGCAGCTCCACGATGCGCTGCAGCATAGTGTCAAGGTCTTCGTCCCCCATCAGCAGCTTGCTGAGCACCACATTGTAGCTGGTGGTGCTGGCCGCGATGCGGCGTCCGGCGCTGTCCACGATGTCGCCGCGGGCAGCGGTGACGGTAAAGTTATAATCGGTGGTGTTGGTCGCCTGCGCCTTGAAGCTGTCGCTGTTGACGAGCTGCAAAAATATCAGCCGCAGCACATACACGGCGATGAGCACCGAGGCGGCAGCGATGAGCCCAGCCATCCGGCGCACCACGATCTTGTGTTCGTCTTGATTCATCCGTTTTCCTCCCGGCAGGGTCTGGCATCATACCACGCCGTTGTCTATCTTGAATTCCGTGCTGATGCGCTGCACTGCACGGTGGAGCAGCCAGCTCCCCGGGGCCGTCATCAGAGCCGACGGCAGCACGACCCAGAGAAAACGCTCCCCTGCGCCCGCATAGCCCGGCATATAGTAGAAAAACAGCCAGTCCGCCGACAGCACCAGCAGGGCGCAGGTCACGGCCAGCAGCACGAAGTTGGAGGGGGTATCCTTCAGATAGAGCTGCACGACCACCGACACGCCGAAGCAGAGGAGCATCAGCTCCAGCGCCAGCATCCCCACGGTGCGGCCGGCGGTGTAGTCCCACATCAGGCCGCACACCGCGCCAAAGATGGCCCCGGCGAACTCGCCCTCTGCGGCAGACACAGCCAGACAGAGCGGCAGCAGCCAGAGCGGCTTCGCGGCCCCGAACTGGAACAGCCCCGGCATGGTCTGCAGCACCGTACACACCACCAGCAGAAGGATATAGCAGCCCCATTTCAGCCTCTGGCTGCGGCTGCGCTTGCGGCGAGATTCCATCTCCGGCCCTCCTCAGTAGTTGGTGATGATGAACACATGGCGCACCGTGCGGGGATCTGCGCCCGGCTGGATGACGGCCAGCGTCGATTTGCCGCTGGCCTCGGGGGTCAGCTCCTTGATGACGCCCACCAGCACGTCCGGCGGGAACACCCCGCCCAGACCCGTGGTGATGACCTGATCCCCCTCTCTGCTCAGGGTGCTGCGGGCGAGGTTCGAGAGGATGCACAGGCCGTCGGCGGCATAGTCGGCGCTGCCGGTGATGATGCCGTTGTCCCGGGTGCGGGACACGACGCCCGCCGCATTGAAGCTGGGGTGCAGGATGGTCATGACCTTGCAGCTGGTGAGGTCGGCTTCCCGCACCACGCCCAGCAGATAGCCCTCGTCGCTGATGACGGCGTCGTTGACGGCCACACCGTCCAGTGTGCCTCTGTCCAGCGTGAAGCCCCAGAAGGAGTCCAGCGGGTCGCGGCCAATGACGAAGGAGGACGTGTAGCTCATCTCCGGGTGCTGCTCCTGGATGTTGGCCAGCGCCTTGTAGGCCTCGTTCTCGGCCTTGAGCTTGTCGTAGTCCACCATCTGGGAGCGCAGAGCGGCGTTTTCCTCGCTGAGCTGCTGGTTTTCTTCCAGAATGGCGTCGATGTTGGCGTAGTTCTCCCACAGGGAGGCCACGCCGCTGCTCACCGCCGCTGCTGCCCGCTGGAACGGGGCTGCGGCCACGCTCAGCAGCTCCTGCGGGGCGGCGGTCAGGCGTCCGTTCGCGCCCGCATAGGCCATGATGCCCACGAGGAAGACCGCGATGGCAATGAGTATCTTAAATTTCCATGTGTCAAAAAAATCCTTCAAGGCGGTTTCCTCCCGAATCTGCAAAAAAGCGCGGACAGCCGTGCCATCCGCGCTCAAAACTCATCTTCTGCGGCGCAGCAGCGCAAAGGTCCTCCCTCAGCGTACCGCCGCAAATGGCACAGCCGAGGCTTACATATGACCGCCGTCGGTATCCAGAACGTCGTGCAGGACATCCACATGGTCCAGCACAGCACCGGCACCCTTGGCCACGCAGTCCAGCGGGTCCTCAGCCACATGGACATCGATGCCGGTCTCGCTCTCAATGAGCTTGTCGAGGCCGCGCAGCAGTGCGCCGCCGCCGGTCAGGGTGATGCCGTGGTCGATGATGTCGGCGCTCAGCTCGGGCGGGGTGCGCTCCAGAGTCTCCTTGATGGCGCTGGTGATCTTGACCAGGCACTCCAGCAGAGCCTCACGGACATCCTCCGAGTGGACGACGACGTTCTTGGGCAGGCCGTCCACGAGGTTGCGGCCCTTGATCTCGAGGGTCATCTCGGGGTCCATCGGGTAGGCAGAGCCGATCTCGATCTTGATCTGCTCGGCGGTGCGCTCACCGATGAGGAGGTTATACTTGCGCTTGATGAAGGCGATGATGGCCTGGTCGAACATATCGCCGGCCATCCGGACGCTGCGGGAGGCCACGATGCCGCCCAGAGAGATGACGGCGATCTCGGCCGTGCCGCCGCCGATGTCCACGATCATGCTGCCGGTGGGCTCGCTGATGGGCAGGCCCGCACCGATGGCAGCGGCCATGGGCTCCTCGATGACCGACACCTGACGGGCGCCGGCCTTCAGAGCGGCCTCACGCACAGCGCGGCGCTCCACCTCGGTGACGCCCGACGGGATGCAGATGACCACGCGGGGGCGGGAGAACATGCTGTTGCCGCAGGCTTTTTTGAGGAAGGTCTCCAGCATATTGGCGGTGATGTCGAAGTCGGCGATGACGCCGTCCTTCAGGGGGCGGACCGCCACGATGCTGCCGGGGGTGCGGCCGATGACGGCCTTTGCCTCAGCGCCCACGCAGCGCACTTCGTCGCTCTTGGTGTCCACGGCCACAACAGAGGGCTCACGCATGATGATGCCCTTGCCCTTCATGTAAACGAGGGTATTGGCAGTACCGAGATCGATACCAACATCCTTTGAAAACAAACTCATATAGTCTTCTCTCCTTACGATTTTCCAGGGTCTATTCCAAAACGCAGAGCCGCCCGCTCAGACCAACGGACAGCTCATCGCAGAATAACACGTTTTTATTATAGCCGCAAGGCGCGCTTTTCTCAAGCATTTCCGTAAACTTTTTCGAGTTTTTTCATTTTTTGCCGCCGGGGCCGCTTTTCTGCGTCCCGCATCAGAATCTGCTCAGCAGACGGGCCGTCCGGCTGACGGGCAGGCCCATGATGGTGTAGTAGTCCCCTTCCAGCCGGTCGAGCCAGAGGGCTGCGCGGCCCTGGATGGCGTAGGCACCGGCCTTGTCGTAGGGCTCTTTGGTAGCCGTGTAGGCGTCTATCTCCCCTTCCGAAATCGGGAAGAAGGTCACCCTGCAGCTGTCCACGAAGCTCTCGGTGCGTACGCCGTCCGATACGCAGACGCCGGTATGCACCTCGTGGGCCGCGCCGGACAGGGCGCGGAGCATCCGCTTTGCGTCCTCCACGCTGTGGGGCTTGCCGAAGACTTCGCCGCCCACATCCACGACGGTGTCACATCCCAGCACCACCGCGCCGGGATGGTCTTTTGCCACGGCGAGGCACTTGCCCCGGGCCAGCTTTTCCACCAGCTGGGCCGGAGTGGGTGCAGTGACTCCGCCCTCGTCGAAATCGCTGACGCAGATGGTGAAGTCCGTCGTGTATAAGCTCAGAAGCTCCTTCCGGCGCGGACTGCCGGAGGCTAAGATAAGATTCATCTCATTATCCTCTTTTTCATTCTATCCTTGGCCGCAGGGCCCGGCATTTTACGACAGCGCAGGCTTTTTCGTCCTGCGTGGGCCTGCCCGGCATGCCAAGGGCTTCCCTATTAGGGGAGCTGGCTGCGAAGCAGACTGAGAGGTTTATTTCCCCGTCGAGCCGAAGCCGCCCTCGCCGCGGGTGGTCTCATCCAGTGCGTCGGCCTGCACGAATGCCGCCGTGTACACCGGCGCGATGCAGAGCTGGGCCACCCGCTCACCGGGCTGGATGGTATAAGCCTCCGCGCCCAGATTGACCATCGGGACTTTCAGCTCACCGCGGTAGTCGCTGTCCACGACGCCGACGCCGTTTGCCATGCAGAGGCCGTGCTTGATGGACAGGCCGCTGCGGGCGTAGACCAGCGCCACAGCGTGGGCGCCGGGCAGCTCGATGGCAAGGCCGGTAGGCACCAGCACCCGCTGCATGGGCTGGACGGTCAGCGGCTCATCCAGCACGGCGCACAGGTCGGCGGCGGCAGAGCCGGAGGTGGCGTAGGCGGGCGTCTTGGCGCGGGAGTCTAACACTTTGTATTTTACAGTGATGGGTTCCATAGTATACCTCTTTTATTTTTTAGCGTCCTTGCCCTCTCCGTCATTGCTTACGCAATGCCACCTCTCCCAAAGGGAGAGGCTTAGCCTTTCCTCTACGCTTTAAGACTCCCCCTTTGGGGGAGCTGGCGCGAAGCGCCTGAGAGGGCAAGCCGCCTTTCCTTTTTATCAGTTCGTTCCCTTAAAGTACAATCCTCTCGTGAACTCACCCTCAAACGGTGCGTGCTGACGGATGCTGTCGAGGATGGCGGCGGCCTCTTCCCTGCTTTCCAGCGTGAAATAAGCCACGCCGTAGTCCACGGTCAGTGCGCCGGGCTTGTCGCCCATATAGATGGGGACGGGATTATAAATAGTACGGACACCCAGCCCGCACCGCACCGGGAACTTCTTCGCCTTGCGGTCGGTGAGCAGGCCGGTCTTGTCGCAGTGGGCGCAGTCGTGGATGTTCTGCAGCGGGCAGGCACGGGTGACCATCAGCGGCATATGGCCGTAGGTAATGACGCCGGTCGGCACAGGCTTGCCATCACGAGTCGGCGCGATGGTGCTGATGTCGCTGTCCTTCACCTCGGGCAGGATGAGCACCGAGCTCAGGCCAAGGTCCGCATAATACTGGGCCGCGAGGTTATTGGTGACGTTGAGGCCGAAGCCGCCGGTCATAGGCAGGCCGCGGCAGAGCCGCAGGTGGGCGATGTTGCTCACCTCATAGCCCGCAAAGCCTGCGTCCTGGGTGGCTGCGATGCGGCGGGCGGGATCCTCCTCCAGCGCGCCGAACATGACGCGGGGCAGCTCGAGAAGGGTCTTCTCCCGCCACTCGCGGGGGACGCGGTCGGCCTGCGCGATGGGCAGGATGAGGTATTCCACCCCGCTGAGCGCCTGCTCCGGCACCTGCTCCCAGCGCTCGAACCGGGCGCGGAGAGTGCGGTGGGGCGGCAGAGTGCGCAGCGGCAGAGGCGGAAGCTCCACCTCATTCACCGGCCACGGGCGCAGGGTCTCCCGCTTTTTCAGCAGGGCGTCCAGTGCCTCACGGCGCAGCTCGTTGATGGCACTGCCCGGCACGAACCAGGGGCCGCCGTCCATCTCCACGTCGATTTTTTCGGCAGAGAAAGGCGTGCCGCCGGTCTTGCTCAGACTGCGGCTCAGGCTCTCGGTGGGGTCGGTGCGGGCGGGCTGAGGTTCGGCGTCGCCGTAGGCGAAGGCTTTGTTGGTGCCATCGGTGACGGTCAGCTTCTCGCCGCCCTCTTCGATTTCAATTTTCATCTCCACCGGCACCCGGGAACGCTCCCGGCGGTACAGCTCCCGCAGGGCAGGCAGGGTCTTCCTGGTCAGCTCGGCGTCGGCCTCGCTGCGGACGCCGAACATCGTGCCGTCGATCTTTCCGTCCAGATAGCCGGAGGTGAAGCCGGAGCGGCTGAAGGCATTCTTCAGCAGGTCGCGGTCATAGGCGCGGCCCTCGCGGCCTGCCAGACAGGCGCTGACGGCAGCAGCGACATACTCCGGCGTCCGCAGACGGCCTTCGATTTTCGCTGATGCCACGCCGATGGCCTGCAGCTTGTCCAGCTTGTCGATGACGGAGTTGTCCTTGAGGGACAGGTGGTGCAGACGGCCCGGCTTGCCCTCGGGCAGAGCGTTGGCCTCGAAGGGCAGGCGGCAGGGGCCGGCGCAGGAGCCGCGGTTGCCGCTCCGTCCGCCCAGAAACGCCGACATATAGCACTGGCCGCTGACGCACATGCAGAGTGCGCCGTGGACGAAGCACTCCGTCTCGATGCCGCAGTGCCTGGTGATGTGCTCCACCTCGGGCAGGCTCAGCTCACGGGCCAGCACGACCCGGGCAAAGCCCAGCTCTTTCAGCTCCAGTGCGCCCTGCAGGGTGTGGACGCTCATCTGGGTGGAGCCGTGGCGGGGCAGCTGGGGCGCAATGTCCCCGATGAGCTTCGCCACCGCGAGGTCCTGACAGATGACGGCGTCGGCCCCGCTGGCGGCGACGGCCCGCACGGCGTCGGCCAGACCCGCCAGCTCGCCGCCGTAGACGGTGGTGTTCAGCGCCACATGGACGGCCACGCCCCGGGCATGGCAGAACCGGACGGCTTCTTTCAGGCTGTCGGCATCAAAATTGCCCGCACCGGTGCGGGCGTTGAAGCCGGAAAAACCCAGATATACTGCGTCCGCGCCGCTGAATACTGCTGCGCGGAGCATTTCTTCACTGCCCACAGGGGCAAGGATCTCAATTTTTGACATAGCTCTCCCTTTGACATTGCTATAATGTACGTCACTTCTGCTGCAGCTTGGCCAGCTGTTCCCGCAGAGCGGCATTTTCCCGCTTGAGGGTCTCGTTCTCCGCCTTGGCCTTATCCGCTGCCAGCTTCGCCTTGGCTGCATCGGAAATGTAGTCCTGTATCTGGCTGCGCATATTCTCGGCGCTGCCCGCGCTCTTGCGGTACTCGTCCAGATAGTCCATCGCGCAGAACACCGCCGCCTTGGTCACAGAGAGGTTGCCGTTGTTGTCCAGCAGCTTCGTGATGTCATCGTCCAGCTTCTTGGCCAGTGTGGTGATGTAGTTCTCGGTATCGGTCGTTGCGATGGCGTAGGGTGCGCCTGCAATGGTCACTCTCACTTTATTTACCATATCGTCCTCACTTTGCGCGGCACACGCCCTGCCGGGCCGGTCATTTCCGGTCATTTCCTACTATTTCCGGGATTTTCGGAAACCGTTTCAGCCCTGACAGGAGCGCTTTGCTGCGGCTTTTTCATGTTCAGCCGAGTTTGTCCCCGAATTACCCGTCCGAACCGATGCATTTCGGGGCAAACACGGCCCTTGTCTCCCTTTATTATAATATAAATAGTGCGCGAGAAAAAGTGCTATTTTTGAATTTTTGGCATATTTGTCAGAAACATTGCTATAAAAATGTCAGATACGGCAAAAATGCTTCCTTTTTCTTGCAATCCCCATCCGGAGTGATTATAATATCATTGTTATGTGTTATGCGATGGGCGAGGGAATTAGAGGAGAAACGCCCTGTCACCGTACCAATTCAAAAAATTTAAGCATTCGTGCGGATAGGAGTTCATTTATGACTACAAAAGAATTTGCAAAAATTCTTCAGGACAAGCTCACCAGCGAATATGGTGTTGACCTGAGCGTTGCATCTCATCAGCAGATCTACCGCGCTCTGGCCCTCATCTGCCGCCAGATGATGAGCGAGAACCATAAGAAGTTCCAGTCCAAGGCCATCGGCACCGGCTCCAAGCAGGTGTACTACCTGTGCATGGAGTTCCTGATGGGCCGCAGCCTCAAGATGAGCCTGTTCAATCTGGGCCTGAATGACGCTGCCCAGAAGGCTCTGGCCGAGGCTGACATCAGCCTGGACAGCATCTACGAGGAAGAGCCGGACGCAGGTCTGGGCAACGGCGGCCTGGGCCGTCTGGCCGCCTGCTATCTGGACGGCATGGCCACCACCAGCATCTGCGGCACCGGCTACTCCATCCTGTACGAGTACGGCATCTTCAAGCAGAAGATCGTGGACGGCTGGCAGCAGGAGCGCGCCGACAACTGGCTGCCCGGCGGTCAGGTCTGGCTCAAGAGCCACCCCGATCAGGCTGTGGAAGTCCGCTTCGACGGCGAGATCCACGAGAACTGGGACCACGGCTTCCACTATATCCAGCACACCAACTACAACAGCGTCATGGCCATCCCCTCTGATATGTATGTTCAGGGTTACGACGGCAAGGGCGTTGCAAAGCTGCGCCTGTGGCAGGCCAAGGCTCCCGACTTCGATATGTCCAGCTTCTCTCTGGGCAACTACAACACCGCAATGAGCAAGAACGCCAGTGCTGAGCTCATCTCCAAGGTGCTGTACCCCAACGACAATCACGTCGAGGGCAAGATCCTCCGCCTGCGCCAGCAGTACTTCCTGTCCGCTGCCTCCATCGGCGACATCGTCCAGAACCACCTGTCCACCTACGGCACCCTCGAGAACCTGCCCGACAAGGTGGCTATCCAGCTGAACGATACCCATCCGACCCTCGCCATCCCCGAGATGATGCGCATCCTGCTGGATGAGTGCGGCTTCGGCTGGGACAAGAGCTTCGACATCTGCCAGAAGGTCTTCTCCTACACCAACCACACCGTCATGGCCGAGGCTCTGGAGAAGTGGAATGTGGACATCTTCAAGATGACCCTGCCCCGCATCTACCAGATCGTGGTCGAGATGGACCGCCGCGCCCGCGAGAAGCTGGAAGCAGCCTTCCCCGGCGACCAGGGCAAGATCAACTATATGGCCCTCATCGGCGACAATCAGGTGCGCATGGCCAACATCTGCGCCTACACCGCCAACAGCATCAACGGCGTCTCCAAGCTCCACAGCGAGATCATCAAGGAGAGCGTCTTCCACGACTACTACCTGTTCAAGCCCCAGGCTTTCAAGAACGTGACCAACGGCATCGCTTACCGCCGCTGGCTGCTGGCCTCCAACCCCGAGCTGTGCAAGCTGCTGGACGAGACCATCGGCACCGGCTACAAGCACGACGCCGCCGACCTGTCCAAGCTGAACAAGTTCGCTGAGGACAAGACCGTCCTGAAGCGTCTGAATGAGATCAAGCTGGACAACAAGAAGAACTTTGCCGCTTACCTCGAGAAGAGCACCGGTCAGGTCATCGACCCCAGCTCCATCTTCGACTGCCAGGTCAAGCGTATGCACGAGTACAAGCGCCAGCACCTGAATGCGCTGAACATCGCTGCTCAGTACCTGTACCTGAAGGAGAACCCCAACGCCGACTTCATCCCCAAGACCTATATCTTCGGCGCAAAGGCTGCTCCCGGCTACTATATGGCCAAGCAGATGATCCGCATGATCTGCAAGCTGGGCGACCTCATCAACAACGACCCCGCTGTCCGCGAGAAGCTGCGCGTGGTCTATCTGGAAGAGTACTGTGTCTCCCTGAGCGAGCACCTGATGCCCGCAGCCGAGGTCTCTGAGCAGATCTCTCTGGCAGGCACCGAGGCTTCCGGTACCGGCAACATGAAGTTCATGCTGAACGGTGCCATCACGCTGGGTACTCTGGACGGCGCAAACGTCGAGATCGCCGACGCCGCCGGCAAGGAGAACGAGCTCATCTTCGGTATGCTGACCCCCGAGGTCAACAACCTCAAGCAGGTGGGCTATCACCCCAACGCCTTCATCATGGGCGACGACGTTGCAAACGCCGCTCTGAACTTCCTGGAGCGCGGCTGGAACGGCGAGAACTTCCACGAAGTCACCCAGAACCTGCGCAGCAGCGACCCCTATATGGTCATGGCCGACTTCAAGGACTACCGCCGTGCTCAGGCCGACCTGCAGCGCCTGTACGCTGACCGTGAGCATTGGGCTAAGATGAGCCTGAAGAACATCGCCAACAGCGGCATCTTCAGCGCTGACCGTGCCGTTCTGGACTACGCACGCGACATCTGGCATGCTTCTGCCGTGAAGTAATCTTTCCTAAATAACGCAACGCCCCGTGGCATCGCTGCCCGGGGCTTTTTTTGAGAAAGGACGATCCTTTTTGCCTTGTCTGTTCAATAGTTTCGACTCCTACTTCAAGCAGCCCTTCGGTGCGGTGCGCGCCGGTCAGAGTGTGCATTTGTCCCTCTGCATCCCGGAGGAGCTGGGCTATGTAGACCCTCATCTCGTCCTCCAGAAAGAGGGCAGGTACGATGTCCCCGTCCACTACCGGATGAAGTTCGACGGCCAGACGCCCCATCAGAACCACTTCTCGGTGGACGTCACCCTCAACGACGTGGGCCTCTACTTCTACTATTTCGACCTCTACACCAACTTCCGCCGCATCGTGCGCGGGCCGGACAACTGCGGCGTCGTGAGCTGGCAGGAGGGCGAGAGCTGGCAGATCACCGTGTATGAGGCCGATTTTGAGACGCCCGCCCCCATCAAGGGCAAGGTCTTCTACCAGATCTTCCCCGACCGCTTCTGCGAGGGCGTGGAGAACAAGCCCATGCCCTTCCCCGACCGGCTCTATCAGGCTGACAAGCACGCCGAGCCCTTCTGGCAGCCCAATGAGGTGGGCGGCCACCTGAACGAGGACTATTTCGGCGGCGACCTCAAGGGCGTCCAGATGAAGCTGCCCTACCTCCGCGAGATGGGCGTGGATTACCTTTACCTGAACCCCATCTTCGAGGCTCACTCCAACCACCGCTACAACACCGCCGACTACCTCAACGTAGACCCCCTGCTGGGTACCAACGAGGATTTCGAGACCCTCTGCGCTGAGGCCAGGAAGTACGGCATCGGCATCGTGCTGGACGGTGTATTCAGCCACACCGGCTCCGACAGCCGCTACTTCAACCGCGAGGGCCGCTACGGCGAGGGCGGTGCCTATCGTGACCCCAACTCCCCCTACCGCAGCTGGTACGATTTCGACTCCAAGTATAAGGACGGCTACCGCAGCTGGTGGGGCTTCGAGACCCTGCCCGAAGTCAACGAAGAAACGCCCTCCTACGTTGAATTTATCACCGGCGAGGGCGGTGTCATCGACACCTGGCTCCGCCGGGGCGCTGCAGGCTTCCGTCTGGACGTGGCCGACGAGCTGCCCGATGAGTTCATTGAGAAGGTCCGCACCGCTGTCAAGCGGGTCGGCCCGGATAAGTTCCTTCTGGGCGAAGTGTGGGAGGACGCCACCACCAAGTTCGGCTTCGACAAGCGCCGCACCTACCTGCTGGGCAAGGGCCTCGACAGCGTGATGAACTACCCCTTCAAGAACGCCGTTCTGGGCTTCGTCTGCGGACGGGACGCCGGCCAGACCATGACCGACATCCTCTCCATCTGCGAGCACTACCCTGCCCCGGCCCTCGATACGGCCCTGAACTTCCTCTCCACCCACGACACCGAGCGCGCACTGACCGTCATTGCCGACGAGCCTGCCAATGGCCGGGGCCGCGAGTGGCAGAGCGGGCGCTGTGTCACCGGCGACGCCTACGAGGAAGGAATGCTCAAGCTGCGGATGGCTTACGCCATCATCTACACCCTGCCCGGCGTCCCCTGCCTCTACTACGGCGACGAGATCGGGATGCAGGGCTACCGCGACCCCTTCAACCGCGGCTTCTACTGCTGGAACAGCCACGAAGAGCGGCTGAAGCCTGTTCTGGCACAGCTGGCACAGCTCCGCCACACCTGCGAGGCCTTCCGCACCGGAGAGCTTCGTGTCCTGCGGGCGGAGGGCGGCGTCCTCCACTACCAGCGCATCGGCGAGTTTGAGGCGGCAGAGATCATCGTCAACCGCACCGAGCATATCATCGTGGAGCCGCTGGCCAGCGGCAAGCACACCGAGGTGAACCCCATGGGCTTCACCATCGTGGTGGAAGAGGTCGGCCACAACCCCGACCACAGCTACTACGACTATCAGTAAGACCAAGGCTCTCCCTTTGGGAGAACTGGCGCGGAGCGCCTGAGAGGGCAAGCCCGTCAATAAAGGGCCACTGCACAGCGATAAGCAGCCTCTTTGTCAAAGCGATGTTATCGCTGTATTCAAACCTTTTTGTCAGCAGCCTTGCCCTCTCCGTCACCTTCGGTGACACCTCTCCCAAGGGGAGAGGCTTTTCGAGAGCGCTATTTACAATTCGTCTCTGTACTTTTCAGACGTTTTGCTCTATAATGGGGGAAAAGGAGGGAGAACTCATGTCTGTTGACCCTATTTTCTGGCTTCTGGCCGCCATCGGCTTCGTCGTTCTCGAGGCCATGACCCTGAATCTCGTCTCCATCTGGTTCGCCGTGGGCAGCGCCGCAGCCCTGCTGAGCTGTCTGGCCACCGGCTCCTTCCGGGTGCAGGCGGTGGTGTTCATCGCCGTCAGCACCCTCTGCCTGCTGGCCCTCAAGCCCCTGTGCGCCCGGCTGCGCAAGCCGCCCACGGCAACGAACGGCGACCGCGCCTTGGGCCGGGAGGCCGTCGCGCTCACCCCTGTCTCCGCCGAGACCACCGGCCGTGTCCGGCTGGACGGCGTGGACTGGAACGCCCGCTGCGCCACCCCCGGCGACACCCTCGCCCCGGGCCAGAGCTGCCGGGTGGCCGAGATCCACAGCACCCTGCTCATCGTGGAGCCTGTCCTCACCGAGACCGCCGCACCGGCGGCTCACTGATATGAAAGGAGCGTCCCTATGCCTATCATGCTGTTCCTTATCCTCATCCTCATCTTTGTCATCCTGCTGGTGGTCGTCACCAACATCGTCATCGTGCCGCAGTCCATGGTCTACGTCGTGGAGCGTCTGGGCAGCTACTCCGAGACATGGAGCGCCGGCCTCCACGTCAAGATCCCGTTCCTCGAGCGGGTGGCGAAGAAAGTCAGCCTGAAAGAGCAGGTCGCCGACTTTCCCCCTCAGCCGGTCATCACCCGCGATAACGTCACCATGCAGATCGATACGGTGGTCTTCTTCCAGGTGATGGACGCCAAGCTCTACACCTACGGCGTCAACCAGCCCATCGCGGCCATCGAGAGCCTGTCGGCCACCACCCTGCGCAACATCATCGGCGAGATGGAGCTGGACCACACCCTCACCAGCCGCGACACCATCAACAGCAAGATCACGGCCATCCTTGATGAAGCCACCGACAAGTGGGGCATCAAGGTCAACCGTGTCGAGGTCAAGAACATCATCCCGCCGCGCGAGATCCAGGAGGCCATGGAAAAGCAGATGAAGGCAGAGCGCGAGAAGCGCGCCGTCATCCTGAAGGCCGACGGCGAGAAGCAGGCCGCCATTACTGCCGCCGAGGGCGAAAAGGAATCCGCCATCCTCCGTGCCGACGCCGTCAAACAGCAGCGCATCCTCGAGGCCGAGGGCGAGGCACAGGCCATCCTCGCCGTCCAGAAGGCCAACGCCGACGCCATCCGCCTGCTGAACGAAGCCATGCCCACCGATAAGGTCCTTGCCCTGCGCAGTCTGGAAGCGCTGGCCAAGGTCGCCAACGGCAAGGCCACCAAAATCATCATCCCTTCCGATTTGCAGAATCTGGGCGGCGTCATCCCCAGCATCAAAGAGCTGATGACCGACCCCAAAGATGCAGAATAAGAGGTTTCTCCTATGATCTACGATACCCTGAACAATCTCCCCAACTATCTCGGCATGAGCGACAACCTCGACGCTGTCATCGAGTTCGTCATGGCCCGGGACATCAACAATCTGCCCGCCGGCAAGACCCGCATCGACGGCGACAAGGCCGTGGTCACGGTGAGCACCGTCACACCGCAGACCTCGGACAAAGCGCTCTTCCAGCGCCGGGACGCCCACTTGACCCTCGAGACCGACCTTGAGGGCAGCGAGCTGTTCGAAGTCTCACTTGGCGAGCTGACTCCCACCAGGCCCGCCGACGAGGCTGCCGATTTGACCGTCGGCACCGCCGGCACCAGCATCGCCGGGATGCTCTGCGAGGGGCGCTTTGCCCTCTATCTGGCCGGTGAACCCTACAAGTCCGGCCTGAAGGCGCAGGGCTGCGGCAAGCTGAAAAAGGCCGTGTTCAGCATCGAGCTGGACGAGGACGAAGAAGCCGAGTAATTTCAAAAAGCAAAGCTCCACGCAGCGTAGGTTGTGTGGAGCTTTTTCTTATAGTATACTTGGCAACAACAGCGAGGCCCCCGCTTTTGGGTATACACATTTACTTTTTCGTCCCGCTCAGACTTGCCCGGCTTGCCAATGACTCTCCCTATGAGGAAAGACTTCCCCCGGCCGGGGGAAGATGTCGCGCAAGCGACAAAAGGGGGAATCTGTCACCGGAGGTGACTGAGAGGGCTGCAAAGGAGAGTTTTTATGGATTCTTACGTCACCGGCACTGCCATCCGGCAGCTGCGGGAAGCCAAACACCTGACGCAGGCAGAGCTGGCCGAAAAGCTGGCCGTCAGCGCAAAGGCCATCTCCAAGTGGGAGACAGCCCACGGCCTGCCCGATATTTCCCTGCTGGAGCCGCTGGCGGCGGCTCTGGGCGTCAGCGTGCTCGAGCTGATGCAGGGCGAACCCGTCGTCAACCGGAACCGTTCTGCCAACCTGCTTCGCTCCAAGCTCTATGTCTGCCCCCTGTGCGGCAATGTGCTCCACGCCACCGGGCAGGCTGTCGTGAGCTGCTGCGGCATCACCCTGCCGCCGCTGGACATCTCTGAGGCGGACGACGCCGACGAACACCATCAGCTGACGCTCGAGCGGGTGGAAGATGAGCTTTTCGTCACCATCCACCACCCCATGACCAAAGACCACTATATTTCCTTCATTGCCTGCCTCACCGGCGACAAATTGCAGCTGGTCAAACTTTACCCTGAGGGAGACGCCAGCTGCCGTTTCAAAATCACCGGCGCGGGCGTACTCTACTTCTACTGCAACCGCCACGGCCTGATGAAAGCACCGGACTTCCGTGCCGCAGCTCGCCATACGCCGTCCCAGAAGCTCCATCTGCGAGAGCCGGACGAGGGCGACCGGGAGCAGGTCATGGCCTACCGGGAAGAGTTTCTTGCCATCAGCTCCCGGCTCGACGGCACTTCGGCGCTGGACAAATACGACGACTTCGACCAGTGGCTGGCTGACATCCGCAGGCTGAAAGACCCGGCCACCACGCCTGCCGGGTTCGTACCGGCCACCCAGTATCTGGCTCTGGACGAGCAGGAACATCTTGTCGGCATGACCAACCTGCGCCACCACCTCAACGACTATCTGCTGGCCTACGGCGGTCATATCGGCTACAGCGTCCGCCCCTCGGAGCGGAAGAACGGCTACGCCAGCCAGATGCTCCGTCTGACCCTCGAAAAGGCCAAGGAGCGCGGCATCTCCAAGGTGCGCATCTGCTGCGACCACTACAACATCGCCTCGGCAAAGACGATTCAGTCTAACGGCGGTGTACTGGAAGATGAGATGTTTGACTCCTCGGATGGGATGCTGACCCAGCGGTACTGGATCGAAAACCGATAAGACGCAAAAAGGCTCCGGCAGTGCCGGAGCCTTTGCTCTTATTCAAAAATCAGCCCAGATGGAGCATATCAATGAGCACGATCATAGCCAGACCGTAGTACACCACGACGGCCACGAGGTCATTGATGGTGGTGATGAGCGGGCCGGACGCCACGGCGGGGTCGATATGGATCTTATGGAACAGCATGGGGATGACCGTACCCACCAGGCTGGAAATGACCATCGCCACGATGAGGGAAAAACCGACGCAGCCGGAGAGCAGGAACGCCTGCCCCCACGCATAGGCTTTGAAGAAGTGGATATAGCAGCCGAGGGAGCCCAGCGCCATGACGGCCAGAAGCGCACCGTTGACCAGACCCACCCGCATCTCCTTCCAGAGCAGATGCAGCTTTTTGGAGGTGGTCAGGTTCTCGTCCACCAGCACGCGGATGGTGACGGCCAGCGACTGTGTGCCGACATTGCCCGCCATATCCAGCACCATGGACTGGAAGCAGATGACGATGGGCAGGACAGCCACCACCGACTCAAAGGCACCCACCACCGAGGACACCAGCATCCCGAGGAAGAGCAGAGCGACCAGCCAGGGCAGGCGCTTCTTGACACTCTCGAAGACGCCCTCGTTCAAATCTTCTTCGCCGGTCAGGCCGCCCAGCTTTGCGTAATCGTCGCCCATCTCGTCATCGACCAGTTCGACGACATCCGCCGAGGTGATGATGCCCACCAGCTCGCCGGCATCGTTCAGGACAGGCAGAGAGCGCTCGGCGTAGTCTACGATGCGGTCGATGCAGTCGCTGATCTTTTCGTGGTCGGTCACATAGGGGTAGGACCGGGCAATGAGCTTTTCGAGGCTGTCCTCCGCCCGGGCGATGATGAGGTCCTTCAGGTCGATGGCGCCGTAGAACTTGTCGTTCTCGTCCACGACGTAGAGGGTGGAGATGTTGTCGTTCTCGCCTGCCTGCTTCACCAGCTCACTCATGGCCTGCCGGATGGTCATGTCCTTCCGGATGCAGATGTAGTTGGTGGTCATGCTGCTGCCGATCTCGTCCTCGCCGTAGGAGAGCAGCATCTTCACATCTTCGGCGGAGTTTTTGTCCAGCTGGCCGACGATCTTGGCTTTATCCTCTTCCTCGAGGTCGTCCAGAGCGTCCACGGCGTCGTCCGAGTCCATGTGGGAAACGACGTTGGCGGCCTTGTCGCTGGGCAGCTCTTTCAGGTAAGGCTCTGCGTCGTCCAGATAGGAGAAGATCTCGGCCACGGTATCCACGCCCAGAACGGCATAGAGCTTCTGGCGCTCGTCGGGCGTCAGGGCTGCGAGGGCGTCGGCAAGGTCGTTCTCGTGGTAATCCGAGAGCTTTTCGGCCAGCTCTGCCTGCGGCAGGCCGCTGTGGATGAGGGCGAGTATTTCCTGCTGGTAGTTCTTCTGCTGCATCTTGGGTTCCTCCTCCCCTTTTGGGGCATAAAAATACACCGCGTCGTCTTTTGGTCAGACTCCTGCGGTGTATCATGGGCAGATGCATTCAGGACGCGGCAGATTCAATCCATACTGCCTGCATCGCAGGAGGAGCGTTGTTTGGGTTTGTCTAATTGGTCGCCGGACATCCTGTTCGCTTCCTCCTGTACAGTATTTGCCTTTTTCAGCCCCGTCATCATACTACGGCTGGACGATTTTTTCAACCCCTTTTACAAAATTTTTACCAGATTATTGCCAGATCGTATAAAAGAGCAGCCGCTCTCCCGTGAGGAAAGCGGCTGCTCTCAGTTGTCTTGCAAAAGTTTCGCTTAGTAGGCGACGCCCCAGTAGACCATGGTCTTGGCGGGCTTGCCGCAGCAGGGGCAGACATCGCTCAGGTGCTCCTGCTCGAAGGGCATGCAGCGGCTGGACAGGCCGACTTCTTCCTTCATCTTCATCTCGCAGGCCAGGTCGCCGCACCACATGGTCTTGATGTAGCCGGTGCCCGCCTTGGCCAGCTCCTTGACCTCGTCCATGGTGGTGGCAGCCCAGGTGCGCTTCTCACGGTTGGCAAGAGCGCGCTCGTACAGGTCCTTGCGCAGAGCCTCCAGCTGGGCCGGGATGGCGGTCTCCAGCTCGTCCAGAGAGACGAACACCTTCTCGCGGGTGTCGCGGCGGACGAGGACGCACTGGTTCTTCTCCAGGTCCTTGGGGCCGATCTCGAGGCGCAGAGGCACGCCCTTCATCTCCCACTGAGAGAACTTCCAGCCGGGAGCGTTGTCGCTGTCGTCCAGCTTGACGCGGGCATACTTGGAGATCTTCTCGGCCAGCTCAGCAGCCTTCTCGGAGACGCCGGGCTTGTGGGCGGCGATAGGCACCACCACGACCTGGATGGGGGCGACAGCCGGGGGCAGGATGAGGCCGTCGTCGTCGCCGTGGGTCATGATGATAGCGCCCACCAGACGGGTGGAAACGCCCCAGCTGGTCTGGAACGGATGATGCAGCTGGTTGTCGCGGCCGGTAAAGGTCACGTCGTAAGCCTTGCTGAACTTATCGCCGAAGTAGTGGCTGGTGCCGCTCTGCAGGGCCTTGCCGTCCTTCATCATGGCCTCGATGGTGTAGGTAGCCTCCGCACCGGCGAACTTCTCCTTATCGGTCTTGCGGCCCTTGACAACAGGGATGGCCAGGTCCTGCTCGCAGACGTCTGCGTAGCAGTTCAGCTGCTGCTGGGTCTCAGCCTCAGCCTCGGCGGCAGTCTCGTGGATGGTGTGGCCCTCCTGCCACCAGAACTCGCGGCTGCGCAGGAAGGGACGGGTGGTCTTCTCCCAGCGCACGACGCTGCACCACTGGTTGTACTTCATGGGCAGCTCGCGGTAGCTGTGCAGCACCCGGGACCAGTGGTCGCAGAACATGGTCTCGCTGGTGGGGCGGACAGCCAGACGCTCTTCCAGCTTGTCGGAGCCGCCCATCGTGACCCACGCCACCTCCGGCGCGAAGCCATTGACCAGCTCGCCTTCCTTCTGCAGCAGGCTCTCAGGGATCAGCACGGGCATTGCCACGTTCTCATGGCCGGTGGCCTTGAAGCGGGCATCCATATCCTTCTGGATGAGCTCCCAGATCGCCTGACCATAGGGGCGCAGGATGATGAAGCCCTTCACGCTGGAATACTCGACCAGCTCTGCCTTGACGCAGATGTCGGTATACCACTGTGCGAAGTTCTCCTCCTGACTGGTGATCGCCTGTACGAGCTTTTTGTTGTCTTTTGCCATTTTAATCTTATCCTCCCAAGGCCGTGCGCCAAACGCTCATCGTTCCGCACGAACCCATATATAAAGCCCCGCCGCCTACTCTGCCGTGTGCAGAGGCGCGGATGCGGGGCTTTTTTGCTTGTTGGTCGCTCAGCCCTTGTGGCTGTCCACAAACTTCACCACATCACCCACCGTGCGCAGGTTCTCGATGGCGTCGTCCGGCACCTCGATGCCAAACTCATCCTCCAGCGTCATCACCATATCCACGATGTCGAGGCTGTCGGCCTCAAAATCGCCCATAATGTCACTGTCCATCGTGATCTTAGCGGGGTCGATGTCCAGCTGTTCTGCCAGCAGTGCGCGGATCTTCTCAAACGTATCCATGATAGCGGTCTCCTTTTGCTTTAATTTCGCATCTTCACGCTGCGCAGACCATGGCAGCCCTTCCCGCCTCCCCTTTGGCGGGCAGACTGTCTCCCTGCGCAGAACGCTCTCTTTCTTTATATCCCATGATATGCTTATTGTCAAGCCCCGTTTTGCTTCCGGCATAATTTTCCGGGCAAAAATTCCGTTCAAAATCTCTCTGCCGCCCCTTTTCTGCTTGACAGAAGGGGGCTATTTTCTTATCATTATAGAGTAGCAAGTTTATGGGGACTGACCAGCAGCCCCAAAGGAGTTTTCAACATGAAGCTTTCATTCACCAAAATGCAGGGCTGTGCCAACGATTATATCTATCTCGACTGCCGCGAAAGCGGTGTGCCGGAAAACATCGCAGCCCTTTCGCAGGACCTCTCCCGCCGCCACTTTTCCATCGGCGCGGACGGAATCATCTGCATCTGCGCCCCGGTGACGGCCGGCGCAGACGGACGGATGCGCATCTTCAACGCCGACGGCAGCGAGGCCCAGATGTGCGGCAACGGCGTACGCTGCGTGGCCGAGTGGCTCTACACCCACGGCGTCGCCAAAGAGACGCTCGTCGTGGACACGGGCAGCGGCCCTAAGACCATCACCCGCAAGGGCCGCCAGCTCTGGCAGGTGGAGATGGGCGGATACTCCGCCATGGCGGCGGCTCTGCCCGCCGTGAATATGGGCGAAGGCCCGCTGGTGGACTGCCCCCTCACCGTGGAGGGCAGGACCTGGCGTGTCGCCTGCATCAGCGTGGGCAACCCCCACTGCGTCACCGTCGTGGACGATGTGGACAGCCTGAAGCTCGAGGACATCGGCCCGGCGTTCGAGAAGCACCCGAACTTCCCGGAGCGGGTCAACACCGAGTTCGTGCAGGTGGTGGACTCCACCCACCTGAAAATGCGGGTGTGGGAGCGGGGCAGCGGCGAGACCTGGGCCTGCGGCACCGGCACCTGTGCCACCGTGGCGGCGCTGACCGAACTGGGCGTCTGCCCCGCCGGGGAGGACGTCCACGTCCAGCTGCGCGGCGGTGAGCTCATCATCCGGGTGCTGCCGGGCAAAAAGCTGCTGATGACCGGCAGCGCTGTCACCGTATGCGAAGGCGTCACTGAAGTTTAAGCATCCCTGCCCTCTCCGTTATGCTTTTGGCACTCCCTCTGAGGGAGCGGCCTGAGAGGGCAAGCCACTTATAAAGAAAGAATTGAGGGAAAGTATCATGAAAATGAACAAACATTACAATGAGCTGAAGGCCAGCTACCTCTTTGTGGACATTGCCCACAAGGTCGCCGCCTATCAGGAGGCACACCCTGAGAAGGAGATCATCCGTCTGGGCATCGGCGACGTGACCCAGCCGCTGGCCAAGTGCGTCGTGGACGCCATGCATGACGCCGTCACCGAGATGGGTACCAAGGAAGGCTTCCACGGCTACGGCCCCGAGCAGGGCTACCCCTTCCTCAAGCAGGCCATTCAGGGCTACTACGCAGGCCGCGGCACCAAGCTGGACGAGGACGAGATCTTCATCTCCGACGGTGCAAAGAGCGACCTTGCCAATGTGCTGGGCCTGTTCGACGTGGACAACACCGTCCTCGTTCCGGACCCCGTCTACCCCACCTATGTGGACGACAACGTCACCGATGGCCGCAAGATCATCTATGGCCGCACCAGTCAGGAGAACGGCTTCCTCGGGATGCCCGACGACAGCGTGAAGGCTGACATCATCTACATCTGCAGCCCCAACAACCCCACCGGCGCTGCCTACACCCGCACCCAGCTCAAGGCATGGGTGGAGTACGCCAGAAAGAACAACGCCATCATCCTCTACGACGCCGCTTACGAGTGCTTCATCTCCGACGGCGAGCTGGCCCGCAGCATCTTCGAGATCGAGGGCGCCCGCGAGTGCGCCATCGAGATCTGCTCCTTCTCCAAGATCGCAGGCTTCACCGGCACCCGCTGCGGCTACACCGTCGTGCCGAAAGAGCTGGAGCGTGACGGCATGAACATCAACAAGCTCTGGCTGCGCCGCCAGACCACCAAGTTCAACGGTGTGCCTTATGTCGTGCAGCGCGGCGCTGCCGCCGTCTTTACCGAGAGCGGCATGGCTGAGATCCAGCACAACCTCGACTACTACCGCAAGAACGCCAAGGTCATCGCCGACGCTCTGGACGAGTGCGGCGTGTGGTACTGCGGCGGCAAGAACAGCCCCTACATCTGGCTGCGCTGCCCCGGCAGCATGAAGAGCTGGGAGTTCTTCGACTGGCTGCTGGAGAACTGCGGCGTCGTCGGCACCCCGGGCGTGGGCTTCGGCGAGTGCGGCGAGGGCTACTTCCGCCTGACCGCTTTCGGTGACGCCGAGAAGACCAAAGTTGCTGCTGAGCGCATCAAGACCGCCATCAAGGCTCTGTAAATTTTATCGCACAAAAAGAGGGAGGCACCCCGCTGGGGCGCCTCCCTTTTTGCTTGCAGTTCAGCGGTTGAAGGTCGTGCTGAGGGTCGTGCTCCACTCCCCGCCCGGGGCGAGGCAGGCCGCAGCAGCACGCTGCTCCCACTCCTGCGGATCGTCCACCGAGGCAGGCAGCGAGTTCCACGGCTCGATGCAGACGAAGCGCAGGGGCTTCGACAGGGCCGACCAGATGAGGGTATAGGGGAAGCCGGCCACATCGCAGACGATGCTGCGGCCCGTGTCCTTCTCGTAGATGCCCAGCGTCCTGGTGCGCAGGCCCGCCATGCAGAAGCTGTCGTTGTCGAAGAGGTCGTTGGTCAGCTGGATGGCCTGCCGGTTCTTCCACTGGTAGTAGCATTTGCCCGTCAGCAGACCGCCCCCGCTGGCGTCGAGGATGACCGGGCTCTCGGGCTGGTCGAAGCGGAACTCGTAGTCCTCGACGGTGTGGCTGTTGTCAAACGGCACCTGAAAGGCCGGGTGGTAGCCGATGCCGAACCGCAGCTCTTCGGCGCCGGGGTTCGAGACGGTGAGGGTGTGGTGAAGGGTCTTTCCGTCCAGCCGGAAGGTGCTGGTGAGCAGGAAGTCGAAGGGGAACTTCTCTGCCTTCATGGCCTCATCCGGGCGCAGCTCGAGCCGGATGGTGTCGCCCTCCGCCTTCAGCAGGGTGTGCTCCACGTCCCGGGCAAAACCGTGCTGGCCGCCCTTGTAGGTCTTGCCGCCATGGGTGAAGCTGCCGTCCTTGAGCTTGCCCGTCCACGGGAAGAGGATGGGCGCGTGGCGCTCCCAGACCGCCGGATCGGCCTGCCAGAGCAGCTCCTCCCCCGCCGCGTTCTTCAGGCTGACGGCCTCGGCACCGTGCGTGTCCACCGTAAGGCTCAGAAATTCGTTTTGAATGATCGCCTGCATTTGTCTGCACTCCTTTTCGTGTGTGTTTTGCTGATTCCAGTATACTCTCCCCGCCCCGAAAAGCCAAGGGGATTCACTCATTCTCTCACGGCGGAATAGGCTGTACCGAGCCTTATCTTGATTTCAAGCAAAGGAGAGTTTTTGTATGGCTACCGGAATTCTGCGCATTCAGGCCTTTGCGGCCCGTCAGTCCAGCCCTGTCGAGGGTGTGACCGTCACCGTCAGCGGCAACGGCTTCACCGCCACCCGCCTGACCGACGCCGAAGGCAACGCCGACGACGTCACCCTTACCACCCCCGCCTGTGCTCTCTCGCTGGACGAGAACAACACCACGCAGCCCCCCTACGCGGTCTGTGACCTCGTGGCCTCCAAGACCGGCTACCGCACCGTCCGCATCCAGGGCGTGCAGGTCTTTCCCGGGCAGGTGACGCTGGCCCAGCCCGAGATGATACCCGACACCGAGGAGATGCGGGACACCCCCAACGTTCCCATCGTCATCCCACCCCACAGCCTCTTCACCGGCGACGGCGGCAGCGGCCCGAACCCGTTCCTCTCCTGTGTGCCGCGGGTGCTGGACCGGGTCATCATCCCGAAAAATATCACCGTCCATCTCGGCAGGCCCGCCGCCTCGGCCCGGAACGTCACCGTCTCGTTCCGCAGGTATATCGCCAACGTGGCGTCCAGTGAGGTGTATCCGACCTGGGCTGACGAAAACAGCCCAGCGGGGCAGCTAAACTGCCTGCCGACTCAGAAATTCCATTCGATCGTGATTTTTTGTTCTCCGGTAAGCGTATCTTTTGGGCTGACGATGACCCGATGGACCAGCAGTACAACAAGTTCGCGGGTCAGCTGCGAAACCTGTGCCAGTTCACGGACACGCTGCCTCTGCGTCTGGACTCCACCGGTCTCTTCCTGCTGTTGTTCCAGTTCCGTTTCCAATGTATCGATCCGGGTCTCTGCCTTTTTCACTTCTTCCAGAAAGGTCTGGTTCATTTCAGAAAACTGAACGGCATCAATTAAACCTGACACCTTATCCAGATACAACTCCTGCATGGCCTTGCGCCGCCGGGCTGCTTCGCTCTTCAACCGCTTCAGCTCATCGCGCCTGGCCTGCTCTCGCCGCCGGATGGGGTCATCCTGTTCTGGAAGGGTAACTTTTTCAGGGTCAAAATAGTCTGCCGCATACGCCCGGATACGTTCCAGTACCGCATTCTCCAACGCGTCCATATCGGTACAGGTCCTGTTGCCGCACACTTCCGGTGCGCGCTGGTGCATCCGGCAGCGAACATAGCGTCTTTGGGTCCCATCCGCTCTCGGCTGACGGCCAGTTTGCTCCATGCAGCTGCCACAGCATCCACAAACCACTTTTTTTGCCAGCGGATGGATCGTTCCCTTCTCGCCGCTCCGGGTGCGCTCCTGCATCATCCTCTGGACTGTTTCAAACATTTCCCGCCCAATAATCGCTTCATGCGTATTTTCTACAACGATCCACTGCGATTTTGGAAGCCAAATCGTCTTTTCAGACTTGTAACTTATCTTTTTATGCTTTCCCTGCACCATATTTCCGATATAAAGCTGATCATGCAATATTTGATATACGGTGGGACTGCTCCAAAGAGCCGCATTTGTATTCTTTAATGCACTGCGGTAATGGATGCCATGCAGCTGCTTATAGGCCGTTGGGCTTGGAATTTTTTCGTCATTCAGGATGCGTGCGATCCTGTGTGCGCCGATCCCGTTAAGAGCCATGGAAAAGATCCGCCTTACCACTTCGGCCGCTTCCGGGTCGATGATGAGTTTTCCTTTTGCATTTGGGTCTTTGCAGTATCCATACCGCGCAAAAGAGCCGATGAACAGCCCCTCTTTCCGCTTGTGGTCAAGCACCGAGCGGACATTGGTGGACAGATCTTCCAGATACCATTCGTTGATCAGGCCGTTGATCTGGCGGGATTTTTTGTTCGCGGTATCGTTGGTATCCACATGGTCTACCACCGCAATGAAGCGGACGCCCCACTCCATGAACTTTCCGTGCAGATACTTTTCCACGAGCTCCATGTCACGGGTGAAACGGGATTGCGTTTTGGCCAGTACCACGTCAAACTTGTGCTCACTGGCTGCTTCGATCATCGCGTTGAACGCCGGACGGTTCCGGTCGATGCCGGAATAGTCCTCATCCGAATAGATCTGGTAAATATCAAATTCGTTCTCCAGGGCGTACTGGAGCAGCATCGACTTTTGATTTTGAATGCTCTCCGATTCACCAATTTTATCTTCATCTTCTTTGCTCAGGCGGCAATAAATTGCTGCTTTCATGATCTGCCCCCCTCTTTTTGTACACGAGCATCCATGCGCAGCATAACGCATCCCTCCTTCCAATTCAGGGATGCCGCATCAGGTGCAGGCTCTTGGAGGAACGGCATTGAGCAATCCATCGATGATATATCGCTCAAATTCCTTTTGAAACCGTTCTTTGCGCTGTTCGTTGTTGTCCGAGCGAAATTTTTCGTGCAGAATAAAAGGAGTTTTTTTCATCGAATCCCCCTTTTCGGTCCATCTGGTCGTGATATGTGTCACTTCAGTCTATTTCCAGCCAGCGAAATTCAGAACTTTCCATATTTTTCATGCAAAATATTGCAAGACGTTCAAAATCAACTTGAAACGCCTTTGCCGCAATGGTACAATTATACTGTCATTTTATGGAAACTCGGCGCAAAGCCCCGTTCGGACAGGCCGCAAGCGTCGGAGTTCCTGTGGGATGTGTAAGAATCGCTAAGGCAGCACTGCGCTACTGCACCTGCGCAGTATTGCTTTCCGAAAATGTGAGAAAGTATATTTATATGATGAAAAAGATCTCCCGCCGCTCGTTTTTGCAGGTCTGCGGCATTACTGCGGCGGCGGCAGCACTGACCGCCTGCAGCGGCACTAAGACCGAAACGGCTAAAAAAGACGATGCCCACGAAGCCATCACCTTTATGGCACCTTATAAGGAGATAGAAGCCTTTATTGAGCAGGTACACAGCGTTTACCCGGAAGTGAACATCGAGGTCGTGCCCTACAGCGGCGATAACACCACCACCTGTCTGCAGAATATGTTTGCGGCGGGCGACCTGCCGGACGTCTGCACCTTGACCTACTATGACCCCCGGACCGATCTGGTCTCCGACAAGCTGCTGGACCTTTCCGGCTACGATTTTACGGATAACTATGTGGAGTCCCGTCTGCAGGACGTGTTCGACAACGGTGCCATCTACCTGCTGCCCTCGACCTACAACTGCTACGGCATCACCTACAACAAGACCCTGCTGAAGAAATACGGCTGGGAGCTGCCCAATTCTTTCACGGAGCTGGAAGAACTGGCTGCAAAGGCAAAGGAAGCCGGGGTCGATCTCTGTCTGCCGCAGATCCAGTATCCGGGCTACGGTTTCCAGTACCTGTGCAACATTGCGGAAGCCGATTTCCTCGGCACACTGGACGGCAGGCTGTGGCAGCGGGATTATCTGTCCGGTAAGGCAAATGTCAGCAATACCCCCGGCATGATGCATGCGATGGCCTATGTCCAGAAGTGGAAGGACATCGGGATGCTGAACGACTCCGGCGACGCTCTTGACGACAATGTGACCCGGCAGAGGATGACCGAGGGGAACACCCTGTTTCTGCTCGGAAACACCAACGGCATCGTGGAGGCAGACGGCAACGCCGATAAATTCGGCCTGATGCCGTTTCTCTCGGAGGACGGCACCCAGAACGTTTTTGTGCTGAATGTGAACCGCTTCTACGGTCTGAATAAAAAGCTGGAGCAGGACCCCCAGAAGCTGGAAGATGCGCTCAAGGTGATGCGTGTGCTTTCCACCGTTGCAGGCACCAGCGCTCTGCAGCCCGCAACGGCGCTGAAAAGCAGCCTGCTGCCCTTCAAGGACGCAAAAGCGGACGGCACCTACTATGCCGACATCGCCGATGCCCTGAACGCAGGCAACACCGCGCCCTTTATCTACTCCGGCTGGGAAAACACCATCGTGACCACCGGCCTTAAAATGCTGGACTTCATGAAGGGCAATGCTGCCATGGAGGATGTCATCCGTCAGCTGGACGAGGATCAGGACAGTGTGGTGAACAACACCCCGGATGTCATCACTACCGTTACGGAGGAGCTTTCGCAGGAGGACTGCGCCATGCTGGTGGGTCGCTGCTTTGCACAGGCCACCGGCAGCGACCTTGCGCTGGTCTCGCTGAGCACATGGATCCCCGGCAACCCCACCGAGCAGAACCACCACGGCGTAGCGGCCAAGCTGTACGCCAAGGATATTACGGATTACGACCTTTCGGTCATCCTGCCCACCGGCTGGAACCGCACCATCCAGACCGTTTCCCTGACCGGGCAGCAGATCAGCGGCCTGCTTGCTTCTGGTTACGATGCCTACGGCAACGGCAAGGGCTACCCCTATGTGCTGGTAAGCCCGGTGCAGCCGGAGGCGGGCAAGACCTATCAGGTGGCCATCTGCGGTGTGAGCGACCAGCTGGCTGCGGAGACCACGGTCACAGACAGCGGCGTGGTGGGCATGGATGCCGCAAAAGCCTTCTTTGGCGCATACACCACCATCAGCCGGGCAGATACCGCATGGAGCTAGGGTGCACCTGAAACAAAACGGACAGGAGATACTGGATGTGAACAACAAAATCTATAAAAGGCTGTTTGGCGGCTTCGGCTTTGTCATCATCGTGTCGCTCCTGACCCTTTTTGTCATGAGCCAGACCTACATCCAGAACCTTGTCTACCATGAGCGGCTGAGCCAGATGGAGGAAGTCACCCACCAGATGTTCCGCAGTCTGGAAGATGTCATCGACACCCACTGGGACGAGGTGGATGTGCAGTGTAATTATTTGTACAACAGCCCGCTGGAGACCGATACCGACCTCTACCGCTATCTGAAAAAGCTGTCGGAGCTTTCCAATTACCATGAAAAACAGATCGAACTGGTAGCCGTGGATACTGCCGGACATTATTATACCGAGTATGGCCGCATGGGGCTGCTGCGGGGAATGAACTATCTGGAAAGTGCACCGGAGCGGGTCAACTATGTTTCCAACTCGCTGACCAAGGACGACTCCCGGATGGTGTTTCTGGAACAGCTCTCCACCCCCATCACACTGCAAAGCGGAGAGAAAGCGATCACCCTGCGCTACTTCGGCATCTCCCAGAGCATGACCCAGCTGAACGATTATTTCCGCTGCGACGCCTACGAAAACAACAACAGCGTCTATGTGCTGGATAACGATGGCTTCAAGCTGTTCAACGCCAATGACACCGAGCTGCTGAAGGGACACAACGTATACACCGTCCTCTCCCGGATGTCCTATCTGCACGGCTCTTCCTTTGCGGGGGCAAAGGAGCGGCTTGCCCGCACAGGCTCCTGCTATTCCAACGCCGTGCTGGATGGGACTGAGTATTTCTACGCCCTGAAGCAGATGGAAAACGCCCAGTGGACACTGGCGTTCCTTGTTCCGGCAGAATATGTGGCCGTGAATACGCAGAAGCTGGTCAACATCGTCATGGTCATCATCATCGTCATTGCGATGGTGTTCTCGGTCATAACCGTTTTCGTCGGCTGGTTTCTCCTGCGGCAAAAGCAGCAGCAGGAGCTGCGGGCAGAAAAAGAAGCGAACCTCCGTCTGGAACAATACAACATCCATCTGACACAGGTAAACGATGAGCTGCGGCAGGCGCAGGATGCTGCCGCAGAGGCGTTACAGTCCGCAGAGCGCGCCAGCAAGGCCAAGACGGACTTCCTCTCCAACATGAGCCACGACATCCGTACCCCCATGAACGCCATCATCGGCATTACCACCCTGATGAAAAACGAGCTGCACCAGCCGGAAAAGCTGGCCGAGCATCTGGGCAAGCTGGAAAGCTCCGGTCAGCTGCTGCTGGGCATCATCAATGATATTCTGGATATGAGCCGCATCGAGAGCGGCAAGACCACCCTGAATGTGGAAAAAATGAACCTGCCCCAGCAGGTCAGCCAGCTGGACAGCATCATCCGTCAGCAGGCAGGCCAGCGCCGCCAGACCTTTACGGTAAACACCCATCTGCAGCACGAAAACGTACTGGCAGACCCCAACCGCCTGAATCAGGTGCTGATGAACATCCTCTCCAACGCGGTCAAATATACGCCCAAGGGCGGGCATATCCGGTTGGAGGTGGAAGAGCTGCCCCGGAACGAGCACTTTGCCCGGTACCGCTTTGTGGTGCAGGATGACGGCATCGGCATGAGCGAGGCGTTCCAAAAGACCCTTTTTGACCCCTTTACCCGCGAGGAAAAATCCGGCACCAACAAAGTGCAGGGCACCGGCCTTGGCATGGCCATCACCAAGAGCATCGTAGACCTGATGGGCGGCTCCATCAGCGTGGAGAGCGCCCCCGGCAGGGGTACCCGCTTTGAGGTCGTGCTGGAATTTCCCATTGATACGGGGTCGGATCATGCGCAGAAGGTGCAGGCTCTGCCGGAGGAAGCAGAAGAAACTTCTCCCCTGTCCGGCATGAAGTTCCTCTGCGCCGAGGATAACGCCATCAACGCCGAGATCCTGGAAATGCTGCTGGAATCCAAGGGCGCAAGCTGCACCGTCTGCTCCAACGGTCAGGAGATCGTGGATGCCTTTGCCAGCGTCAAGCCCGGCGAGTACGACATGATTTTGATGGACGTGCAGATGCCGGTGATGGACGGCCTGGAGGCCACCCGCCGCATCCGCAATGGCGAAAATCCGCTGGGCAGGATCATCCCCATCCTTGCCATGACCGCCAACGCCTTCCTTGAGGATATGCAAAAGAGCAGGGAAGCCGGCATGGACGAGCACCTCTCCAAGCCCGTGGACATTGCAGCACTGGAACAGACCGTAAAACGCTTCCGCGTTACCCCTCCCCATTAAAAAATAGCGGAAAAGCGCGTTTCCGCAGATGAAACACACAAATGATGTAAATGATGTAGAAGAGGGTCAGAACGTGAATACACTTTCCGAGATCGAGGAATATTACAAAGCGCGTGAGCAGCAGCTGTTGAAAAAACTTCATCAACAGGAAACCGCTCTTGCCGCAGCGGAGCAGGCGCTGAAACAACTGACCGAAAATCAGAAAGTATCGGAGGACGAAACAGCCCGACAGCGCGCCGCACGGGAGCAGCAGCTCAAAGACGAGCTTTATCGGGATCCGCTGACAGGAATTTACAACCGCCGCTATTACGAAGAAGTTGTCCGTAAATCCACCGGCCCGGCAGGCATCGCGCTGATGGATGTGGACGATTTCAAAATCTGCAACGACACCTATGGGCATTACGCCGGGGATATGGCACTGAAAACGGTGGCAAACGCTATCCAGTCCTGCATCCGGAAATCAGACCTGCTCATCCGCTATGGCGGAGACGAATTTCTGCTGGTGCTGCCCGGCATTCCGAGCGACATCCTGCAAGCCAAGCTGGAGCAGATCAGAGCCGCCGCGCAGATGGCATCTGTACCCGGCTATTCGCATTTCCGTATCTCGCTGAGCATTGGCGGAGCGATACAGTCCCTCGCCGACCCGATGGAAAACATCGTTCGCCGGGCGGACCGGCTGATGTATCAGGCAAAGTGCCGCAAGAATGCCGTCATGGTGGAGGTTCCGGGGCATGACATGGCGGCTTTGGAAAAACTTTTGCAGAACAAGTCACAGATCTTACTTGTGGATGACTCCGCAATGAACCGCATGATGCTGACAGAGATCCTAGGAGACAGCTACCACATTCTGGAAGCTGAAAACGGACGGGAATGCATGGAAAAATTGCAGGCAGAAGCCGGAAACATTGCACTGGTGCTGCTGGACATCAATATGCCCGTTATGGACGGCTTTGAAGTGCTGAAAGCCATGAATGCCAGCCACACCATCGAGGATATCCCGGTCATTATGATCTCCAGCGAGGACTCCGATGCGACGATCCGGCGTTCCTATGAGCTGGGCGCAAGTGATTATGTCAATCGCCCCTTCGATGCTCGTATCGTGTACCGCCGTGTGACCAACACCATCAAGCTGTACGCCAAGCAGCGGCGGCTGGTGCAGATGGTCTCTGAGCAGATCCGCGCCCGTGAGAATAACACGGATATGCTGGTGGGTGTACTGAGTCATATCGTAGAATTCCGCAACGGCGAAAGCGGCGCCCATGTGCGGCACATCCGTATCATCACCGAGCTGCTGCTCCGCCGTCTGTTGGAGAGCAGCAGCAGATCCTCGATCACTGCGGAACAGCAGGATATGATCCCGCTGGCTTCTGCCCTGCACGACATCGGAAAAATCGGGATTGACGAAAAAATCCTCAACAAGCCCGGCAGACTGACCCCGGAGGAATTCGAGGTCATGAAGACCCACAGCATGCTGGGAGCCCAGATGCTGCATGATCTGGACAATTTTGCAGAGCAGCCGCTGCTGCAAACGGCCTACGAGATCGCCCGCTGGCACCACGAACGCTGGGATGGGCGCGGCTACCCGGATGGGCTGAAGGGCGATGAGATCCCCATCAGCGCACAACTGGTCTCGCTGGCTGATGTGTACGATGCACTGACCAGCGAACGCTGCTACAAAAAAGCCTTCTCCCACGAAAAAGCCGTGCAGATGATCCTGAACGGCGAGTGCGGAGCGTTCAACCCGCTGCTGCTGCAGTGCCTGACGGATATTCAGGCTGACCTGAAAGAAGAATTACAGCAGCACAACTGAGCAATGGATGCAATAAAACAGGAGAACAAAAAGCCCAAATGAAACACAGAATCTCACGCCGTGCATTTCTGCGCGGCTGCACCCTGCTGGCGGCATCTGCCGCCGTCGGCAGTCTGACTTCCTGCGGCGGAACGAACGCGAAGGACAGCAGTCTTCCGCAGCTCATTGTGGGAAGCGATACCTATCCGCCCTATATTTATCTGAACAATGACGGCGTTCCCGCCGGGATCGACGTGGAGATCGCCACCGAAGCCTTCCGCCGCATGGGATATGCTGCCCGGTTTGAACCGATCGATTGGGAGCAAAAAACAGCTCTGGTGGAAAGCGGTACCATCGACTGCATCTGGGGCTGCTTTTCCATGGATGGGCGCGAGGAGGTATACCGCTGGGCGGGACCCTACATGGTGAGCCGTCAGGTGGCCGCGGTGGATGCCGACAGCAGCATCCGGACACTCGGCGACCTTGCCGGAAAGACCATCGCCGTGCAGAGCACCGGCAAGCCGGAGGAGATCTTTCTCAGCGGCTCCGACCCGCGCATCCCGCAGACCGTCGAGGTGTTCAGCACCGAAGACCGCAGCGTGCAGTATGCGATGCTGGCCTGCGGCTATGTGGATGCCATCGCTGCCCATGAGACGGCCATCCTGCAATACATGAAGGACAATTCCGTGGAGTTCCGCATCCTCGAAGAACCGCTGCTGGTCACCGGGCTGGGCATCGCCTTTGCCAAAAACGACAGCCGCGGGCTGGACATCCAGCTGAACGCTGTTCTTGCGCAGATGCGCACAGACGGCACACTGGAGCAGATCCTTGGCAAGTATCTGGAACATCCTTCGCAGTATCTGGAGGTGGACACCATTGGCACGTAAAAACAAAACCATCTCAGATACATGGAGATGGGGGCTCTATCTGGTCATCGGCGTGCTTTTTATGGCCGGCGTCGTTTTTTTCTCGAGTTGGCAGGCACTGCGCGCAACGGAGGCTCGTTTCTGCCAGATCCTTGATTTTGTCAAATCCCAGTCCACCAGCTTTGAAAAGCACAACGATACGGTCGTGGCCAAAGCGCTCCGCCGCACGGCGGTATCGGTGCATCAGCTGGCACAGGACCCTGCGCTCGACCTTTCCGACCCGCAGTGCCTGAGCAGGCAGGCAGAGCTGCTCTGGCTCACAGGTATTTCGGTTCTGGCCCCGGACGGTACGCTCCTGTGCGAATCCACAACCAACGGCATCGGCTATGCCCGGTTTGGAGAACCGCTCAAGAATGATGCCGTTCTGGACGTTTTCTCTTATCCGCAAAAGACCTATCTGAAGCGGATCCTGCTGGAGGATGGGTCTGCCGTGGATGTTGCGGCACACCGGGCAGAAAGCAAAGAGGTCATCCTGCTTGCCTACCGCTATACCCCGGCAGAATTTGTAGAGGGAACGGCCTTGTCCATCCAGAGCGTACTGGACGGCTACTCGGTCGAGACCAGCGGCACACTGTTCATCGTGCAGAACAATCAGGTCATTGCCTCCAACCGCCCGGAGCTCATCGGGCAGGATGCTGCGGACAGTCTGCCGGTGCGGGAGATCCGCAAAGCCGGGGCTGCCGAAACGCTGACCCATACCCACGATTGGAACGGCTCCGGCTGCTATGTTGGAATGTACTGCCACGGAAGGTCTTTCGATCTCTACGCGTATACGGATGAAAGATCCGTCTTCCGCGAATCGTTTCCGTTGATTTTGATGGCGCTGGCCGGTTACATCCTGCTTGTAATGGTCCTTCGGGTGCTGCGCAGACGCTCCGTGCAGGAGATGGAGCAGCAGAAGAAAGAGCAGGAAAAGAAGTATCAGGCTCAGCTGGAGGAACAGAACCGCAAGCTGGAGATCGCACTCCAGCACGAGGGTGCGGCAAACCGTGCCAAGCGGGAGTTCCTGTTCAATATGAGCCACGATATCCGCACCCCCATGAACGCCATCATCGGCTTCACCTCGCTGGCTGCGACCCATATTGATAATAAGGAACAGGTGCTGGACTACCTGAAAAAGATCTCTACCTCCAGCCAGCATCTGCTCTCCCTCATCAATGATGTGCTTGATATGAGCCGCATCGAGAGCGGAAAGGTAAAAATTGAAGAGAAAGCGGTGCATCTGCCGGACCTCGTCCACGATGTGCGCTCCATCATCCAACCCGATGTTTCGGCAAAGCGGCTGTCGCTTTTCATCGATACCATGGACGTGGAGAACGAGGACATCATCACCGACCCGCTGCGGCTGAACCAGATCCTGCTGAACATTTTGTCCAACGCCATCAAGTTCACTCCCACAGGCGGTACGATCAGCATCCGCATTGCCCAGAAGAACGGTGCGCCCAAGGGCCGTGGCTGCTATGAGTTCCGCATCAAGGACAATGGCATTGGTATGAGCGAAGCGTTCCAGAAGCACATCTTTGAGGCGTTCAGCCGGGAGGAAAGCTCCACCGTCAGCGGCATTCAGGGTACCGGCCTGGGCATGTCCATCACCAAGAACATTGTGGATATGATGGGCGGCACCATCGCGATCGAAAGCGAACCGGGCAAGGGCAGCGAATTCATCGTAGATCTCTGCTTCGCACTCAGCGGACAAAAGGTGGAGCCCAAGCAGCTCCCGCAGTTGGAAGGGCTGCGCGCATTGGTAGCAGACGACGATACCGACACCTGCCTGAGCGTCAGCACCATGCTGTCCAAGATCGGGATGCGGCCGGAGTGGACGATCTCCGGCCGGGAAGCGGTGATCCGCACCCGATACGCCATGGAGCAGGGCGACGAATTCAGCGTCTACATCATCGACTGGCTCATCCCCGATATGAACGGCATCGAGGTCGTGCGGCAGATCCGCAAGCTGATCGGGAAAAGCTGCCCTATCATCATTCTGACGGCCTACGATTGGACGGATATTGAAGAGGAAGCCCGCGCTGCCGGAGTGACCGCCTTCTGCGAAAAGCCGCTGTTCCTTTCCGAACTGCGCAGAGTGCTGGCAGAACCGTACGGTGCAGAGCCTGCCTGTAAGCCAGCGCAGCCAGATGCCGCCGAGCTCAAGGGAAAGAAGCTTCTGCTGGTGGAGGACAATGCCTTGAACCGCGAGCTCGCACTGGAGATCCTGAAGGAAGCGGGCTTTGCGGTAGACACTGCTGAGGATGGCGAGATCGCTGTCCAGAAGATGAAGCAGGCGGCCCCCGGGCAGTACGATTTGATCTTAATGGACATCCAGATGCCCAAGATGGACGGTTACGAGGCGACGCGGCAGATCCGCGCCCTGCCGGATGCTGCAAAGGCAGGCATTCCCATCTTTGCAATGACGGCAAATGCCTTTGAAGAAGACCGTCAGAATGCATTGAAGGCCGGTATGGACGGCCACATTGCAAAGCCGCTGGATATTCCGCATCTGCTGCAGGTCCTCGCAGATGTACTGAAATCATAACGGCTGCCAGCCGACAAAAACAAAAGCACCCGAAGCAGGTTTCGCAGAGGCTCTTGACCTCTGGAAGCGAATGCTGCGGGTGCTTTATTTCTTTTCTGTCTGACAGGCGTTTGGCTTACAGGATCTTGCGCAGCTCCTGCACGAGGTCGCCGATCACGATGGGCTTGGACAAAAAGCCGTTCATGCCGCTTTCCAATGCGTTGCGGCGGTCCTCGTCGAAGGCGTTGGCGGTCATGGCAAGGATGGGGAGCTTTGCCCGGGCAGGGTCATCCAGTGCGCGGATCTTCCGGGTGGCGGTGTAGCCGTCCATCACCGGCATCTGCACATCCATCAGCACCAGATCATAGCTGCCCGGCGCTGCGGTGCTCACCTTTTCCACCGCCACTTCACCGTTTTCCGCCGTATCGACCCGGAAGCCGTATTCGCGCAGGATCTCCTGTGCGATCTCGCGGTTCAGCTCGTTGTCCTCTACCAGCAGGATGTGTCTGTCCTTAAAGTCGGCGTTCTTTTCCGGCAGAAGCTCCTGCGACGCATCTGTCAGTTTCTGGCCGAGGGCGCGCATCAGGGTCTCGCGCAGGTCGGACATGAACATGGGCTTGGAGCAGAAGGCAGTCACACCGGCGGCCTTTGCCTCCACCTCAATGTCAGACCAGTCGTAGGCCGTCAGGATGATGATGGGGGTATCGTCGTTCAGGCTGCGTATCTGGCGGGTGACCTCGATGCCGTTCATATCCGGCAGCCGCCAGTCGATGATATAGGCGTGGTAGGCATCGCTCATCTCGATGGACTGCCGCGCGCGCAGCACCGCTTCCTTGCCGGAAAGGGTCCACTCCGCGCGCATTCCCACCTTGACCAGCATCTTTGTCACGCTGTCGCAGGTGTTGAAATCGTCGTCCACCACCAGAGCCTTCAGACCCTCCAGCTCGGTGATCTTTTCCACCGGGCGGTGCTCTGCCTGCACCCGCAGCGGCACACGAATGATAAACTCGCTGCCCTTTCCCTGCGCTGTCTGCACCTCAATGGTGCCGCCCATCATATCCACGATGTTTTTGGTGATGGCCATGCCAAGGCCGGTGCCCTGGATACGGCTGACCGTGGAGGTGTGCTCCCGCTCAAAGGGCTCAAAGATTTTTTGGGCAAATTCCGGGCTCATGCCGATGCCGTTGTCCTTGATGCGGAACTCGTACTGCCCGCAGCCGCGCACCTGCCCGGCAAGCTGGCGCACCCGCACCGAGACCGTGCCGCCCGCTGGGGTAAACTTGATGGCGTTGGACAGCAGGTTCAGCAGGATCTGGTTCAGCCGGGTCTTATCGCAGTAGACATCCTCGTCGGTCACATCCATCGCGTCCATATAAAGCTCCAGCTGTTTTGCGTAGATCTGCCCGCTGACGATGGTTTTCAGATCGTGCAGCACCTCCGAAAGATTGACTTCCACCTCTTCCAGATGGAGCTTTCCGCTTTCGATGCGGCTCATATCCAGCACATCGTTGATGAGGGAGAGCAGATGGTTGCTGGAAGCAAGGGTCTTGGCCAGATAATCCTTCACCCTCTCCTTGTCGTCGATATTGCTGATCGCCAGTGTGGTAAAGCCGATGATGGCGTTCATGGGGGTGCGGATGTCGTGGGACATATTGGAAAGGAAGGCGCTCTTGGCGCGGTTGGCAGTCTCGGCGGCGGCAACGGCATCCGAAAGCGCCTGATTCACCTGTTTGTCGGCGGTGCGGTCGGACATGACAAGGATGTATTTGGTCCTGCCCTCCACCTCGCTGCCTATGGCGATGTTATGGAACCAGCGGCGCTCTTTGGTTTCCAGATGCTCAAACTCGAGATCCCATTCCCGCTGCTGCCCGCTGAGAAGCCCATCCAGAAAGCTTTCGCCCTGCTCCGGGGCGCCCAGCTTGTCCAGAGCGAAGGCATTTTGCCGGACTTCTCTCCACGGGATGCCCAGCAGCCGCTCAATGTTCGGGCTGACATAATCCACCTTGGAGGTCTCTGCGTCCAACATCAGGAAAACGTCGTCCACGTTCAGCGAGAGCTTCTGGAACAGCTCGTCCCGGTACGAGATCTCGGTATTCTTCCGGCGCAGGGTTGTATGGCTTCTGCGCACGATGAGCAGAATGACCAGCACCGCAAGACCTATGGCGATGCCCGCTGCGATCTGTATCGTATGGAACCACAGCTTATCCAGATTGGCATTGACGATTTTGACCGGGACAAGCCCCACCATCGTCCAGCTCTGGACCGCCGTGTCCTCGTAGACCAGATAATAACTGGTGTCGCCCAGCTTTACCTTCATGTTTCCGCTGCTGCCCTGTGCAAAGGCATTGGACAGCTCCAGGATCTGCGCCTCGGAAAGATCGGAATGGTCGCGCAGCATCGCAATGAAATTGTAAATGGTCTCCTTGCGGTTTACAGAATTGTCGATGACCACCCGCCCATCCGGGTAGATGACATAGTTGCTGGCATTGCCCTCAAAGGCAGAGCTGTCCAGCAATCTCAGCACCGCATCATTATAATAAGAGATGGCAACGGCATCGTAGGCAAAGCCCCGGTAGCTGCCCTGCGTTTCGGGACAGATGAACGCCAGCATCTGGGGCTTGCCGGGCAGCGCCGTGTTCACGACGACATCCTCATCGTGAGCGAGCCTTTCGTCCAGATTGGTCTGCAGGCCAAGGTAGCCGGTCTTCCCGGTCACGGTCATGTAGTTGCCGTCATAGGTAAGAAAGTAGAATTCGGCAAACCCAGCCTCCTGCTGTGCCGCCCCGATATACGCCTGTATTTCGGCCTCATCCGAGGTAGTTTCCAGAAAGCCGTTGTACAGATGCAGATAGGTCAGGTTCTTGCGCACCATCTCTTTCAGCATATTGTTGGATTTATGCAGCACCTCTTCCAGGTGCGAGGTGCTTTCCTGATAGATGGTCTGGGACACAAACGAGATGTACTGAAGGCTGAAACCTGCTATCAACAAGACCAGAAGAAGGATGGCCGCAACAGGGAGCCACTTTTGCCGGGGATGGCAGTTTCGTTTGGATTCGTGCTTTTCGTCTTCCATCCCGCTTACCTCAGTGTCATGTAGTTTTCAGGCTCTGCAAGCGCTGCGCCGCCGCCGGAGAGATGATCGCGCCATCTGTTTTTTACCCATGTATCTCCGTCCAAAGACCTGCCGCTTTCGCTCGCAAGCAGCGCTTCCATCTGATTTTCCGCTGCCAGACAGGTCACGGTAACGGTGTCGTCGTCCCCCAGCGGCTGTCCGTTCCGGGTGATGCCGGTCAGGGTATAGCTGCCGCTTTCCTCTTTGACCTCCACGGCAATGCCGCTGACCACTGGCAGAGAGCCGCGGTTGAAGGGCACAAACCCTCCCTCGCAGCCCTCCACAAAGGCGCGGACGGTCTCCTTCAGCTCTGCGCCGGTCATGGTGCGCTGGCGGGACATCAGACCGTTGGGCATGATCATGGAAGCGGCCATTTTCTTGTTATAATCTGCCTGCAGCACACTGCCGGTAAAGCTGTTTGCGGTGGCAAGCAGCACATCGGTGCCATAAACGCCCCGCAGCGTGTTCGCCATGACGGAGAAGGAGGCGCTGCCGCCGTTTGCGTGGAAGACGTTGGAGCAGCTCTTCCCGGAGGTCAGCACGATCTCGTCATCGGCAGGCGTTTCTTCGGCAAGAAGCCGGGCATTGAACGCACGATAAGCCTGCTGTGCCGTGTACTCGCCCGCGATCATTTTGGAGACAACGTCCTTGGAGACGGCAAAGAAATCGTTGGAGGCGATGCGGATATACATGTGGTTTTCTTCCACCACATCGCGCACGTCCTTCATGTACTCGGTCAGGCGCAGGGGGACGTTCTGGCTGTAGCTCAGCAGGTCCTGCCCGTCGGCAACGATGCGGCTCTGCGCCTCCTCGGAGAGCATGACGTTCAGCACCTTCATGGCTTTTTCGCGGCGCGTGGCGTCCTGCTCGAGGTCACGGTTCAGAGCGATCTGGAAATACGGGGTGGTCATGATCCACTTTTCGCCGTTCTGGCCGAAGAAGGGCAGGAAGATCGTGTCGATGCCCTCATCCCGAAACATCTTGACACCGGCAGAGCTGCCAAAGTACATGGCAGCTTCTCCGTTCCGGAACATCCCGGTCACATCGCCGTAATTCAACGCAAGATCGTCTGCCGTGAGGTGGGTATCCTGAATGAACTGCGCCATCTGCTCAAACACCCCCGGCCACACGGTGTCGTCCAGACCCACCCGTGCGGTGCTGGCAGGGTCGCTGTAAGCAGTGCGCCACTTGCGCCCTTCCGTCGTGGTAAGCTCGGCAGCGGAAAGCCCCTGCAGCGTTTCCATGCAGGTGTAGTCGTAGGTGTAATCGGCGGTAAAGCCGCGGATGCCCACCTTCTCAAACGCCTGACAGGCTGCCGCAAAGCTTGCGTAATCGGTGGGCAGGGGGATACCGTACTGCTCAAAAAGGCCGCGGTTGACCACAAAGCCGTGGGCATCGGCGCAGACCGGCAGCCAGTTCACGCTGCCGTCCTCGTTTTTGAAGCTGTTGAGGTAGGTGTTGTACACAGCGCCCGCTTCGTTGGTCAAGGCAAGGTTCATCAGGCTATCCTTCAAGGGAGCCGCATCGTGCAGCGAGAAGCGGCAGCAGGTGATGATATCCGGCAGGCCGCCGTTCTCCTGCAAAAACTTGTAAAAATCCAAATCGTTGTTTCCCACGATGAATTCAATATTTACATCCGGCAGCTGGGACTGGATATAAGGCGCATAGGTTTCGTACAGGTTATTCGTCCACAGATACACCTGAATGGTCTGAGCATCCTCCTGCTTTTCCACATTTTCGGCGGTTTTTGTTCCGCAGCCGGTCAGCACAGATAGACCTATCACCAATGCCGCAAATGCAGAAATAAGTCGGTGCAATGTTCTTTTGTTCATCAAATCGTTCTCCTCACAACTCTTGGGCAGCTGCCGTTCTGCACTCCCGAATACCACAAAAAGGCATCGATACAGCATGACAGAACTATAGGATTATTTTACCACCGCCATGATGGATTTTCAATAAAATTTCATATGTTGATTCATAAAAGCAGCGCGTGTCCGATTTCTTTGCGCCAGTCGATGCAGCTTTTTTGAACAGTATATATACCAACGCATACAGTATGTATATGTAACATTATAACAGAAGCATTTCAAGGGTTCATGCTTGTGAATCCTGCTTATTTTCTATTATTATCCCTTGACAAAAAGGCCGCCGAGGATGCCGCCCGGACCAGTTCCTGCATCTCGCTCCGTGCCTTGCGGCAGTCCGGGCAGGCAGCTTTGGCCTATTGGGTTATTTTGCTCCCCGTGGCCCGAGCAGGCCCTGCGGGCCAACATCCACTGCCAGATCTCGCTGGCTCTCAACCGCATCTACACCGAGTGGTACCCCAGCAAGGGCTACAGTTTCAACATCACCAACTCCACCAGCTACGACCAATACTACGTCCATGGCCGGACGGTGTTCGACGTCATGGTGCGGCTGACGGACGACATCTTCAACACCTATATCCGCAAGACCGGCACCGTGAACCCCTACTACGCCGAGTACTGCGACGGCAAATCCGTCACCTGCCCCGGCCTCAAGCAGTGGGGGACCGTCACGCTGGCCAATCAGGGCCGCAGCGCACTGAGCATCCTCAAATACTACTACGGCAGCAACATCGAGATCATCCGCACCAACAACATCCAATCCATCCCCCAGAGCTACCCCGGGAGCCCTCTGCGGCAGGGCAGCACCGGAGCGGCGGTGTTCACCCTGCAGCGGCAGCTCAACCGCATCACCAAAGACTACCCCTTCCTCGGCCTGCTGACGGTGGACGGCATCTTCGGCCGCAAGATGACCGAGACGGTCAAAAAGTTCCAGAAGCAGTTCAATCTCACCGCCGACGGCGTGGTGGGCCGCAGCACCTGGTATAAGATCAGCTATATCTATGTCTCGGTGAAGGACCTCGCCGAGCTGACCAGTGAAGGCGAGACCTTCAGCGGCACCCTCTCGGACGGCTCATGGAACTTCGGCAGCAGCGTCCTCAAACAGGGCTCCACCGGCAGCAAGGTAGAGCAGATGCAGTTCTGGCTGAGTACGCTGGCTCAGTATGAGAGCAGCATCCCCTCTGTCACGGTGGACGGCGTCTACGGCAGCGGCACAGCGGCGGCTGTCCGGGCGTTCCAGCGGCGCTACGGCCTGACGGTGGACGGCATCGTGGGCCGCACCACATGGACCGAGCTGTACGACCAGTTCCGCAGCATCCAGTCCGACAACGGCACCCCCAACGCCTACCCCGGCACCGCCCTGCGCCAGGGCAGCAGCGGCCAGAACGTCCGGCTGGTGCAGTTCTGGCTGAAGATCGCGCGGACGGTCTATTCCCGTCTCAACAATGTCACCGTGGACGGCGTCTTCGGCTCGTCTACCGCAGCGGCCGTGCGGCGGTTCCAGACCTACTTCGGCCTCACCAGCGACGGCGTCGTGGGCCGGACGACATGGAACAAGCTCTACGAAGTCTACAACGACATTGCCAACCGCCTGCTTTCGCCCAGTCTGCGGCCCGGCGAGTACCCGGGCGTACTGCGCAATGGCTCCACCGGCACCGCCGTCCGGGAGCTGCAATTCTACCTCTACCTCATGAGCGCCTACCAGAGCAGCATCCCCTCTGTCTCCATCGACGGCCGTTTCGGCGCGGCCACCGAGGCCGCCGTGCGGGCCTACCAGCGGTTCGCCGGGCTGACGGTGGACGGCATCGTAGGCCGGAAGACATGGGATTCGCTCTACGGCAAAGCGTCGGCCCTCCGCTCGTCCGGGCCGGTGGTCACCCTCAAGCGTCTCCCCTACCCCGGCACGCCGCTCACCGTCAGCACCGACAGCAGCGCCGTGCTCTACTACACCCTGCTTTTGCAGCGCATCGCCTACTACTACGACAGTGTGGCGTCCCCCGCGCTTTCCAGCCAGTACACACAGGAGACCGCGAACGCCACCGCCAGCGCGCAGGAGCTTCTGGGCCTGCCCGCCACCGGCGTGGCAGACGCCGAGACGTGGACAGCAGTGGAAGCCCTGAGCTTACAGCTGGCGGCCTTCACCCCCAACCCCGACCGGCATCCCGGGCAGGGGCCGGACTACCCGGACCGGGCCATGAAGGAGGGCAGCGTGGGCGCTGATGTCCGCCTCATCGAGGGCTGGCTCAATGACCGCTCCCAGCTCTACTGCGAGGAGGACTACGTCGCCGACAACGCCTCCTTCGGCCCGGAGGACACCGCCGCCGTGAAGGAGACGCAGCAGCGGGCGGGCCTTGAGCCAAACGGCGTCGTGGACCGGCCCACCTGGGCCGCACTCCGCGCCCAGAGCCATACTGCCTGCGACAGCTGCACCGAGGAGGGATGAGAGATGGCACGCTTACTGGTCTATGACGCCTACGAGAACAGAGTCTACACCTATTCGAGTCTACGCGAGAACGACCCCATGCCCTACAGCACCGGCAGGACTCTGACCGTGCGGGAGTTCCGGGGCAAATCGAACAGCCCGGTGCTCTGGACGACCATCGCGGCAATGGAAGCGTGGAACCTCACCCGCCGCAAATACGGCAGGGGCATCCCGGTGGGATACGCCTTCCGCCGCATCTGGGAGGGAGGCCACGGCACCCGCAGCCAGCACTATGCCGGCGTGGCCTTCGATGTGGGGCAGAGCTTCAGCCGGACCCAGCGCACCGCCATCTACAACGCCGCCCGCTCCACCGGGGCGTGGGGCTATGTCGAGCCGCTGAGCCAGACCCCCACATGGGTCCACTTCGACCGGCGCTACGGCACGCCTGCCTGCAGAGGCACCACGGCAGGCTACCCCACCCTCCGCCGGGGCAGCCGGGGCTGCTACGTCATGATCCTCCAAGATGCCCTCTCGACGCTGGGCTACCAGACCGGGAACCGCATCGACGGCATCTTCGGCAGCCGGACGGAAGAAGCCCTCAAGGGCTTCCAGCGGCGCACCAGTCTGCGCGCCGACGGCGTCTGCGGCTGCAACAGCTGGAAGAAGATCTCCACCGCCGTGCTGGGCGTGGGACGGACGAAGACGACCATCGACTGATAACTTTGCAGACAAAATGGGAGCCTCCGGCACTGCCGGAGGCTCCCATGCTTCACTCCTCCACCACAACATCCTCGCTGAGCACCTGTCCGATGGGCTTTGCAATGCACAGATCGGCCTCGGCGTCCGCATTCGTAGGCTGCATATTGATGACCACGAGGTGGTCGCCCCGGAAGTACCGGATGAGTCCCGCCGCCGGGTAGACCACAAGGCTGGTACCGCCGATGATGAGAGTATCAGCGCGGCGGATGGCCGAGACGGCGCCGGACAACACCTGCTCATCCAGCCCCTCTTCGTAGAGGACGACGTCCGGCTTGATGATACCGCCGCATCTGGGGCAGCGCGGCACACCGGTGCTGTTGGCGATGAAGTCCACATCGTAGAACGCGCCGCACTTGACGCAGTAGTTGCGCAGGGTGCTGCCGTGGAGCTCGTACACCGTCTTGGAGCCTGCCGCCTGATGGAGGCCGTCGATGTTCTGGGTGATAACGGCTTTCAGCCTGCCCTCCCGCTCGAGCTTTGCCAGACGCAGATGCGCCGCGTTGGGCTTTGCTCCCTTGACGATGAGCTTATCGCGGTAGAAGCGGTAGAACTCCTCGGGGCGCTCTTCCCAGAAGGTGTGGCTCAAGATCGTCTCGGGCGGGTAATCGTATTTCTGATGGTAGAGGCCGTCCACACTGCGGAAGTCCGGGATGCCGCTCTCGGTGGACACGCCCGCACCACCGAAAAAGACGATGTTCTGGCTCTGCGAAATGATTTTTTCCAACTTTTCAACCATATTCAACACCTCTTTTGTATCTATCGACGGAAATCAGTGCAAAATTTTATGGATTCTGCATTTTGTTTTTCACATTTCAACGGTCATTTTCCGCAAACATCTGCCCCAGATGTACGAAAATATCCTGCGGGAGCATCCCGTACTCGCCTTTTTGGCGGGCGGCACGGTCAGCGGCGGCACCGTGGAGCCAGACCGCACAGGCGGCGGCTTCGCAGGCGGACAGACCGCAGGCCAGCAGGGCCGACGTCATACCGGCCAGCACATCGCCGCTCCCGCCCCGGGCAAGACCGGGATTGCCGGTGGGGTTGACGCAGACGCGGCCATCCGGGGCGGCGGCCACGGTCCGCGCCCCTTTCAGCACCACCACCGCATTCCACTGAGCGGCATACCGCCGGGCGACGCCCTCCCGGTCGGCCTGAACGGCCTCCACCGAAAGCCCCGTCAGCCGGGCCATCTCCCCCGGGTGGGGCGTCAAAATCAGCTCTTTGGCCGGGCGCGGCAGTTCCTCACCCGCGTTCATGAGGCTGGCGGCGGCGTTGAGGCCATCGGCGTCCAGCACCGCACTGCCCGAAAAGCCGGTGAGCAGCTTCTTCACCAGCGTCCGCGTCTCGGCGGCGCGGGCCGTGCTCTGGGCAAGATAGCCCAGCCCCGGCCCGATGAGCAGGACGGCGGCCTTCTGCCGGAGGATGCGGGGGATGCTCTGGGGGGAGATGCCCCCTTCTGCCCCCGGCTCACAGGGGCAGAGACAGCATTCCGGCAGGCGTGCCGACACCGCCGCCAGCACCGGCTCGACGCTTGCCAGTGTGACGATGCCCGCGCCGGTGCGCAGAGCGCCCTCGACGGTCAGCGACGCCGCACCGCGGTAGCAGGCGCTTCCCGCCACAGCCAGCACCGCGCCGAAGCTGCCCTTGTTGCTCTCCCTCGGGCGTTTTGGAATATGTGACCAGACAAATTCAGCCGTAATTTCGGGTGTCATGCTCACGCCTCCCCCTGAATGCAGCGCCTTATCTCTTTTTCCACGTCCTGCACCTCTTCGTGGAACATCCGGGCCGAGACGCGGAGAGCGCCGTGGCCCAGAATGATGACCTGCTCCATGCCGTCGGAGGTCGCCACCCGGACCCGACGGTTTTTGCCGATCTCGTGGGTGACGCGCTCGATGAACATATCCGCCGTCTCGGCCTCTTTGGTGTAGACGACGTGGATGTTGTGGTACTGCTCGATGCTGCCGGGACTGCCCGGCACACGGTAGGCATCGAACACGAGGATGAGGACGCACTTTTTGAAGCCCTGATAGTTGCAGAGAATGTCCATCAGCCGGTGGCGGGCGGCGTCGAGGCTCTCCTTGGAGAGGGCGTTCAGCTCGTCCCACCCAAAGATGATGTTGTAGCCGTCCACCAGCAGGTATTCGGGGGCGATCTCCCACTGCTCGGCGGCGAAATCGGGCCGTTCCCGCTTCTGCACCGGGCGGAACGCCGCCAGCGGATCCCGTTTGATGGGGCCGTAGGTGCGCTCAAAAATTTTCAGCAGCTCGGCGTCCTCTTCCAGCGTGGCGCGGTAAGCCGCCATCCGGCGGGGACGGGCCGCTGTTTCTTCTGCTGCCGGGGCGGTGCGGCCCCAGCCGCTGTCCACGTGCATATGGCTGCGCACCTGCTCCCACGGCACCACAAAGCCCGCGCCATGGGAGCAGAACACCGAGTCAGCGGGGTTGTCCAGATCGTGTTCCGGCTCATAGCCCACCGCCTCGATGACCTCCGCCGCGTTGTGGCAGGGGCGGTAGCCGTCCAGCGTCAGGTTCAGGTGTCCCCTGCCCCGGGTGTAGCTGACCACCTCCATGGGGTAGCTGCGCATGGCAGCCACCGGTGCAAAACCGGTGAGGGCGGCGGTCTGGCCGTCCGGTGCCGTCTCGGGCGGGTCAAAGCTGCCCTCCATCCGCTGGACGTCGCTCATGGCGCGGCCAATATTCTCCGCAGGCACTTCCAGCCGGAAGGAATACCACGGCTCGAGGAGCCGGGTCTTTTTGATTTGGTTTGCCATCATAAGGCCCTGCCGCACGGCGCGGTAGGTGGCCTGCCGGAAGTCGCCGCCCTCGGTGTGCTTGAGATGGGCGCGGCCCGCGATGAGGGTGATCTTCATATCCGTCAGAGGCGCGCCGATGAGGACGCCGAGGTGCTGCTTTTCTTCCAGATGGGTCAGCACGAGGCGCTGCCAGTTTTTGTCCAGCTCTTCCTCCCGGCAGTCGGCGGCAAACTGCATCCCGCTGCCCCGGGGCAGCGGCTCGAGCTTCAGATGCACCTCGGCATAGTGGCGCAGAGGCTCATAATGGCCCACGCCCTCGATGGCCTCGGTGATGGTTTCCTTATATAATATGCCGCCGGAGTCGAACTCCACGTCCAGCCCGTACCGCTCGGCCAGCAGGCTCTTGAGCACCTCGAGCTGAATCTCGCCCATGAGCTGGACGTGTATCTCGCCCAGCGTCTCGTTCCAGACGACGTGGAGCTGAGGTTCCTCCTCTTCCAGACGGTGGAGCTTGCCCAATGCGGCATGAACGTCCGCGCCCTCGGGCAGACATACCCGATAGCTCAGGACAGGTTCCAGCACCGGGAGGTCACTATCCCGCTCGGCCCCGAGGCCGGTGCCGGGCTTCGCCCGGGTCAGTCCGGTGACGGCGCAGACCTGCCCCGGGCCGATGGCCTCTGTCAGCGTATATTTTGCGCCGGAGTAAAGCCGCAGCTGGTTGGCCTTTTCGGCCCAGGGCTCGCCGTCCGCTTCGCCGGTGAGCTGGGCTTTGACTTTCAGCTCACCGCCGGTGACGCGCAGCCAGGTCAGCCGCTCGCCCCGCTCATCCTGCGAGACTTTGAACACCCGCGCACCGAAAGCTTCCAGCGCCGGGGCGGCGCGGGTGTATTCGTCGAGGCCGGCCAGCAGCTCGTCCACGCCCTGTAAGCCGCCGGCATTCTCCCTCTGCAGAGCCACGCCAAACCAGCAGGGAAAGACGTGCCGCCGGGCGACGGCCGGGATGATGTCCTCCGCCGTCAGGCTGCCCGCGTCCAGCATCTTTTCCATCAGGCGCTCGTCGCAGAGGGCCAGTGCCTCGTCCCGTTCGGCCTGCTCTGCGCCGAAATCCACGAATCCGCCGCCCAGACGGTGGGAAAGCTGGCTCAGCAGCGCCTCTTTGCCCGGGCCGGGCAGGTCCATTTTATTGATGAACACGAAGGTCGGGATATGATACCGCCGCAGCAGACGCCAGAGCGTCTCGGTATGGCTCTGGACGCCGTCGGTGCCGCTGATGACCAGCACAGCGTAGTCGAGCACCTGCAACGTGCGCTCCGTCTCGGTGGAAAAGTCCACATGGCCGGGGGTGTCCAGCAGGGTGATATTCGTACTTCCCGTTTTCAGCAGGGCCTGCTTGGAAAAGATGGTGATCCCACGCGCCTTTTCCAGCCTGTCGGTGTCGAGAAAGGCATCTTTGTTATCCACCCGGCCCAGCTTGCGGATGCTGCCCGCTCGGTAGAGCATCGCCTCGGAGAGGGTGGTCTTGCCGGAGTCCACATGGGCAAGGATGCCCACCACCAGCTGTTTTTCGCTTTTTTCTGCCATGTCCGCTGCCCTCACACTGCGCCTGCGATAAGGCCGATGATGAGCAGCGCCCCGCCCAGGATGAGATTTGAGAGCATGCTGCAATAGGTGCGCTCTTCCGGTTCCAGCTCCTCGAAGGAGACGATGCGCTCATCGGCAAAGTCCACGATGGACTTGGTGGAGTGGAGCTTCTTCTTTTTGCCCATATCCTTAAACTCTTCGCCCAGATGATGGATGGTCACACCGTCCAGACGCAGGTAGTTCACCCACGCCCACGCCAGCAGCACGACGCCCAGCAGCAGGGCCGGGGCCTGCCACATGGTAAACGTGCCGTCGCTGACGTAGCGGTCCCACAGCAGCATCAGCACAGCCACCACCGACACCCGGGTGACGGATTTATACAGAATGGGGCGGAACATATATTTTTGATACATCGAAACCAGCTTTTTCATCCGTGTACTCCTTAATATAGGGTTCATTCAGTAGTATTGTAGCATGATTTTATGAAAAAAGATAGCCGCTTTGCGTTTTCCGACTTTCGTTGTATCCATCCATCATCTTGTGAAGGTACGACTTCTTTCCATTCTTTACCGTTTTTTTGCCGCAATTTTTCAGAAAAAAGCATCCGTTACCATTTTGTTTCTATTTCAGCGCCGTATGTCATTGACTTCTTTTGCCCAGAATGTTAGAATACGAAAGGTGCAGTCCCGGGCGCTTTGTGCGTTTTTGGCGCCCGGAGCGCGCCGTTTTTTGCATTTAGGATAGGAAAAAAGGAAAATAATATCTCGGAGGAGCGTATCTCAATGAACATCGATTTTGAGTCCCGCAACATCACCCGCCGCAGCTTCCTGAAGGGCGCAGGCGTCGTGGGTGCCGCCGGCCTGCTGTCCGCCTGCGGCGGCAGCAAGTCCAACAACTCCGGCAGCACGGCTGCTTCCGGCGCACAGGCCCCCAACTCCACCGGTGCCACCCCCCTCAAGGAGTACATCTCCTGGGAGTCTGCCAACCGTGAGATCGAGAGCTGGAACCTGCTGTACAGCCAGACCCTCACCGACGCAAACGTCGTCACCAACCTGTGGGACGGCCTGATGAGCTTCGACTGCTACGGCAAGCTGGTACCCGCCATCGCCACCAGCTGGGAGGCCAACGAGGACTCCACCGTCTGGACCTTCCACCTGCGCGACGATGTGGACTGGGTGGACTGCAACGGCGAGGTGAAGGAGCACATCACCGCCACCGATTTTCTGGTCGGTCTGGAGTGGGTGCTGAACGCCTCCAAGAACGAGGCCAACAACACCTCCATGCCCACCCTGTACATCGTGGGCGCTGAGGAGTACTACGAGAAGACCAAGGATATGGGCGCTGCCGCCGCCGACCTGCACTATCAGGATATGCTGGACGCAGGCGTGGGCATCGAGGCTCCCGACGACTACACTCTGGTGTTCACCTGCAAGGACCCCTGCCCCTACTTTGATACCGTGGCCTCCTACACCAGCTTCTACCCCGCCTCTCAGGCGCTGATCGACGAGCTGGGCATCGAGACCTTCCGTGGCTGCGACAACACCAACATGTGGTACTGCGGCCCCTATATCGTCGAGGAGTATATCCAGGGCAACACCAAGAGCTATATCCCCAACCCCCACTACTACAATGCTGCCAACGTCAGCCGCTTCGAGCGTATGACCGTGACCATGATCTCCGATCAGGCCATCGCATTCCAGCTCTACCAGAACCGCGAGCTGGACGAGATGGACCTGAACGAGAGCACCATCACCACCATCACCTCCGACCCCAACAACGAGTACAACAGCCAGCTCTGTGAGAAGCGCGCCCGCCCCACTGCCTACGCCATGCACTTCAACTACCAGAAGAACAACGCCGACGGCACCCCCGATGTGAACTGGAACAAGGCCATCGCCAACACCGCTTTCCGTCAGTGCTTCTACCGCGGCCTGAACCTGAAGGCATGGTTCTCCCGCTACAACAAGATCAACCCCCTGAAGTGCGAGAACGACTACTACACCATGAAAGGCCTGTGCTACAACACGCAGGGCGTTGAGTACACCACTCTGGTGGCCAAGGAGATGGGCTTCGACGCTGAGAAGTACGACGGCGAGACCATGATCCGCCTGCGTGCCAACGGCGGCGACATCTCCGCCCTGAAGAAGCAGGCCATGGAGGAGCTGAGCGCCATCGGCGTCACCTTCCCCGTCAAGGCCACCTACTTCATCATCGCCAGCAGCACCTCTGCACTGGACAACGCCACCATCCTCAAGCAGTGCTTCTCCGACAGCTTCGGCGACGACTTCATCAAGCTGGACGTCCAGACCTACGTTTCCAGCCTGACACAGGAGGTCCGCACTCCTCAGCTCCAGAGCTTTGTCATCAACGGCTGGAGCGCCGACTTCGGCGACCCCGTCAACTTCCTCGGTCAGGAGACCCTCCACGACGACAATGCCTACTACGCACACTACTACTCCAACATCGCCCGGGTGGCTGAGGCTCCTGCCGACTACCAGAAGGACCTGATGGATGCTTTCGAGCAGTACACCGATCTGGTCAATGCCGCCAACGCCATCGTCAACGACACCGACGCCCGCTACGAGGCCTTCGCCAAGGCTGAGGCCTATCTGCTGGAGAACGTGCTGGTCAGCCCCACCTACTACGACATCGCATGGTCCCTGACCCACGCCAACGAGTACAGCAAGATCAACGCCATGTACGGCGGCTGCAACTACAAAGCTGTCAACTGGGAGACTTCCGAGGAAGCCTACACCACCGTCCAGTACGAGCAGTTTGCCAAGGCTTTCGACGCTGCGATTCAGGGCTAAACAGACATAAAAGTCATTCTATTTCAGTCAGCACATGAAATATTTTCATTTTTATGTGTTTGCTGAATCAATAAGATTCAATCCGTACCAGAGTGTTTTTTCTTGACTTCCCGCCTGTGGGATGATAGAATATTTGCAATCGATACGGGTTCTGCAATGGCGCAGAAACAGATCAATAAAATCTGTCTCTGCGCCCTTTTTGTACCCTTTTTAGGTAAAGTAGTATGGACAGGATAGGGATTTGGGAAACGCAGAGCCGTACCAATCATTACAGGAGGGAAAGAATATGTACCACGATTTTGAGTCTCACACCATCACCCGCCGCAGCTTCCTCAAGGGTGCCGGCGCTGTTGGCGCAGCCAGTCTGCTGGCTGCCTGCGGCGGCTCTTCTTCCAGCACCGCAGCCAGTGCTTCGTCGGCTTCTTCCGGTGCAGCTGCTTCCGGCAAGGGCCTGAGCGAGCTGTTTACTTACGAGACTTCTGGCCGTGAGATCGAGAGCTGGAATATGCTCTACAGCCAGCAGGCCATCGACTTCAACGTGACGACCAACATCATCGACGGTCTCGTCAGCTTCGACAACTACGGCAAGCCGGTGCCGGCTCTGGCTAAGAGCTGGGAGCACAACGAGGACTCCACTGTCTGGACTTTCCACCTCCGTGACGATGTGGACTGGGTGGACATGAACGGCGAGGTGCAGGACCACCTGACCAGCAAAGACTTCCTCGTGGGCTTCGAGTGGGTGCTGAACGCAAAGAAGAATCAGGCCGCCAACACCTCCATGCCCTCCACCACCGTCGTGGGCGCAGCCGATTACTACGACAAGACCTATGCGATGGACGACGCAGCCGCCGCGGCCCTGACCTACGACGATATGCTGGCCGCAGGCGTCGGCATCGATGCACCGGATGATTACACCGTCGTCTACACCTGCATAAATCCCTGCCCCTACTTCGACACCGTGGCTTCCTACGTCTGCTGCTATCCGGCACCCCCGGCTCTGGTGGAAAAGCTGGGCGTCGAGGGCTTCCGCGGCGTGGACTACACCCAGCAGTGGTGCTGCGGCCCCTACCTCATCGAGGAATTCGTCTCCGACAACTCCAAGCGGTTCATCCCGAACCCTCATTATTATGCAGCTGACGAGTGCAGCCGCTTCGAGCGCGTGTCTCTGAGCATGATCACCGACCTGACCGTCGGCTACCAGCTGTATCAGAACCGTGAGCTGGACGAGCTGGAGCTGAGCGAGAGCACCCTGACCACCATCACCTCCGACACTTCCAACGCCTACAACGACCAGCTCTGTGAGAAGCGCCCCACCAAGTACGCCTACGATTTCCATTTCAACTTCTACTGCCTCAACACCGACGGCACCCCCAACGAGAACTGGAACAAGGCCGTGGCTAACCGGGCATTCCGCCGCTGCTTCCAGGAGGGCCTGAACCTCATTCCCTACTACGCACGCTTCAACAAGATCAACCCCCTCAAGTGTGAGAACAACTACTACACCATGAAGGGCGTCTGCTACAACTCCAAAGGCACCGATTATGTTGACCTTGTGGCCAAGGAGCTGGGCATCGACGGCGAGAAGTATGACGGCAAGACCATGGTCCATCTGCGCAAGTCCACCGCCGACTCCATCGCCGCCCTCAAGAAGCAGGCCATGGATGAGCTGACCGCCATCGGTGTCACCTTCCCGGTCAAGGCGCCCTTCTTCTTCGTGGCCGGCAACACCGTGGCTCAGGACAACGCCACTGTTCTGAAGCAGTGCTTCATCGACAGCTTCGGCGACGACTTCATCCAGCTGGACCTCGGCACCTATGTTTCCAGCCTTGCAAAGGAAGTCCGCATCCCCAAGCTCCACGGCTTCGTCATCAACGGCTGGGGCGCAGACTTCGGCGACCCCGTCAACTTTGTGGGGCAGGAGATCCTGCACGACTCCAACGCCTACTACGCCGTCAACTACTCCAACATCCAGCTGGTGGCGGAGGATCCCGCCGATTACCAGAAGGAGCTGGTAGACGAGTTCGAACAGTTCACCGACCTGGTCAACGCAGCCAACGCCATCGTGGACGACACCGACGCCCGCTATGAGGCTTTCGCAAAGGCCGAGGCCTACATGATCAACAACTCGCTGGCTGTCCCCTGCTACTACGATGTCCGCTGGTGCCTGACCCACGTCAACGAGTACACCAAGATCAACGCCATGTTCGGCCCCTGCAACCTCAAGTACGTCAACTGGGAGACCAGCGAGGACGCCTACACCACCGCTCAGTACGAGGAATTTGCCAAGGCCTTCGACGCCGCAAAATCTTAACTTTTTCTTAACTTTTCCGCCGGGAGTTCCTGCTTCCGGCCCGTATCCCACACACGGGAGCTGTTCTTGGATTAAGAACAGCTCCCGTTCTTTTGTTTTTGGGCCTGTTTATCTTATTTTCGTCACTCTTCATCACAGTAAAGTAAATTTATTTTATCTCCATGCAGAGTACGGCTTTCTTTTGGAAGAAAAGGCAATTTACATTCCATTGACAACCATTTATTTCGATGGTACAATATATGTCGTGTTAAGGATTTTACGGGAGGAGCACAGACACAGACAGAGGGGTCTGTTTCTGCGCTCTTTTGTATTCTCTGGTAATACAGAGGGGCAGATAATCTCGTAGGAGTGGGAAATCGGCAGGGCAAGGTACCCTGCGCCATAGAGCCGAGACACGAAAAAATAATTGGGAGGAAAACACAATGAACGCAAATTTTGAGTCTCATTCCATCAGCCGCCGCAGCTTCCTCAAGGCTTCCGGCGTCGTGGGCGCTGCAAGCATCCTGGCCGCTTGCGGTGGTTCTTCCAGCAGCACTGCTGCCAGCACCTCCGGTGCTGCCTCCGGCGCAGCTGCACCCGCAGCCGACGCCATCACCGATTACGTCTCCTTCGAGACCTCTAAACGTGAGCTGGAGACCTGGAACTTCCTGTACAGCCAGTCCGCTTCCGACCTGAACGTCATCACCAACTGCTGGGACGGTCTGCTGAGCTTCGACTGCTACGGCAAGGCAGCCCCCGCCATCGCATCCAGCTGGGAGCACAACGACGACTCCACCGTCTGGACCTTCCACCTGCGCGACGATGTCGATTGGTGCGACGTCAACGGCGAGGTCAAGTCTCACCTGACCTCCAAGGACTTCCTCGTGGGTCTTGAGTGGGTCCTGAACGCGCTCAAGAACGAGGCCTTCAACACCTCCATGCCCTCTGAGACCGTCGTGGGCGCTGCTGAGTACTACGACCTGACCAAGGACAAGGGCGACGCTGCCGCCGACATGACCTATGAGGATATGCTGGCTGCCGGTGTCGGCGTCGAGGCACCGGACGACTACACTCTGGTCTTTACCTGCAAGGACCCCTGCCCCTACTTCGACACCGTCGCTGCCTACAACAGCTTCTACCCCGCCTCTGAGGACCTCATCAAGGAGCTGGGCATCGATGGCTTCCGTGCCTGCGATTACTCCACCATGTGGTACAATGGTCCGTACCTCATCGAGGAGTATATCCAGCAGAACACCAAGAGCTTCATCCCCAACCCCAACTACTACGCTGCAAACGACTGCACCCGTTTCGAGCATCACACCATCACCATGATCCCCGACCTGTCCATGGGCCTGCAGCTGTACGAGAACGGCGAGGTCGATAACATCGACCTGACCGAGTCCAACCTGACCACCATCACCTCCGACCCCAACAACAAGCACAACAAGTTCCTGTGCGAGAAGCGCCCCACCAAGTTCAGCTTCCAGATGCACCTGAACTTCCAGCGCAAGGATGAGAACGGCAATCTGGACGAGAACTGGAACAAGGCTGTTGCAAACCGCGCGTTCCGTCAGTGCTTCTACAAGGGCATCAACTTCACCAACTACTACGCCCGCACCAACAAGATCAACCCCCTGAAGTGCGAGAACGACTACTACACCATGCCCGGCGTCTGCTACAACACCAAGGGTGAGGAGTACACCACTCTGGTCGCCAAGGAGATGGGCTTCGACGGTCAGGCTTACGACGGCAAGACCATGATCCGCCTCCGCGACAACGGCGGCGACATCGCTGACCTGAAGAAGCAGGCCATGGAAGAGCTGAGCGCTATCGGCGTCACCTTCCCCGTCCACTGCTACCACTACATCAAGAGCGGCGACACCAATGCTCTGGATACCGCCACCGTCCTGAAGCAGTGCTTCTCCGAGAGCCTGGGCGATGACTTCGTCGTGCTGGATATCGGCACCTATGTCTCTTCCATCTATAAGGAAGTCCGTAACGTCCAGCTGCACTCCATCCTGCAGAACGGCTGGGGCGCTGACTTCGGCGACCCCATCAACTTCCTGGGTCAGGAAGTCCTGAGCGACGACAACGCCTACTACGCTCAGACCACCTCCTGGATCGCAGCCGTTGAGAAGGATCCTCAGGATTACCAGAAGGAGCTGCTGGCAGATTATCAGGAGTTCACCGATCTGGTCACTGAGGCAAAGGCTATCGTCACCGATACCGATGCACGCTATGCCGCATTCGCAAAGGCTGAGGCTTCCATGCTGAACAACGCACTGTGCATCCCCTGCCTGTACGAGGTGCTCTGGTGCCTGACCCATGTCAACGAGTACACCAAGATCAACGCCATGTACGGTCCCTGCAACTACAAGGCCGTCAACTGGGAGACCCGTCAGGGCGACGGCTACACCACCGAGGAGTACGAGGCTTTCTCCGCTGCTTTCAATGCAGCAACCAAAGCCTGATGATTATTTTATAAAGGTTTGGTTATCATGTTAAAATACACCGTCAAGCGGCTGGCTCAGTCGCTCGTCACGATCTTATTGATCGCAACCATCGTCTTTTTGCTGATGCGCTGCCTGCCTACGGACTACTACTTCACGGAAGAACAGCTCATGAAGTTTACCGAAGAGCAGAAATACGCCGCGCTGGAAGCCGCCGGTCTGACCGACCCCATCGGCACCCAGCTGCTGCACTTCTACAACGACCTGCTCCATCTGGACTTCGGCACTTCCCGCCGCATCCAGAATGGCGCTTCCGTCGTGAAGGTGATCGGCAAGAAATTCGGCGTCTCCATGCGCCTCGGCCTGATCTCCGCCGGCATCTCTCTGCTGGTGGGCATCATGCTGGGCATCCTGCAGACCGCCTTCAAGGACAAGGTCTTTGACTGGATCGGCACGGCCTACACCGTTTTCGTCAACGCTGTGCCTTCTCTGGTCTCCTATTCGCTGGTGCTGGTCTTCGGCTCCAAATACCTGGGTTTCCCCACGCTGTACTCCACCCGTAATGTCGGCCCGTCCAGCGTGCTGCCCATCGTCTGCTTGTCGCTGGCGTCTATCGCAGGCTACGCTCTGTGGACCCGCCGCTACATGGTGGACGAGCTGACCCGCGATTATATCAAGCTGGCCCGCGTCAAGGGCCTGAGCTCCAGCGAGATCATGTTCAAGCACGTGCTGCGCAACGCCATGGTCCCCATGGTGCAGTATATCCCCCAGTCCATCCTGCTGACGGTCGGCGGCTCTCTGCTGATGGAGCGGTTCTTCTCCGTTCCCGGCATGGGTCCCCTGCTGACCGACGCCATCCAGCGCTATGACCTGAACGTCGTCCAGACTCTGGTCATCCTCTACGCTGCACTGGGCATCGTGGGTGTTTTCCTGGGCGACGTGCTGATGATGCTGGTTGACCCGCGCATTACTCTGACCGGAAAGGAGGCCGCACGCTGATGGCTAAAGCATCTGATTTTGAGGGCAAAAAGCAGGACGAACTGTTCTACTTTGTCGATTACTCTCCGGAGGAAGCCGAGCGTGTCGGCTACTCCAACTACAGCTACTGGGGTTCTGTCATCCAGAACTTCCTCAAGCACAAGGCTGCTGTCGTCTGCCTGATCCTGTTCCTGTTCCTCGTCATCTTTTCCTTCATCGCACTGGCCATCGGCAAGTACGATTATCAGACGCTGGTGACGGATTCCTCTCTGGCCTTCCGGAAGCCCAACAGCGAATACTGGTTCGGCACCGACAACCTCGGCCGCGACTACTGGTGTCAGGTGTGGTACGCCACTCAGGTGTCCATCCGTCTGGCCCTCATCGTTGCCGTGGGCGAGAGCATCCTCGGCGTCATCATCGGCCTGATCTGGGGCTATGTCCGTAAGCTGGACCGCTTCTTCACCGAGCTGTACAACCTCATCGACAATGTGCCTTACATCATCTACATGACCCTGATCGCACTGGTCGTCGGCCAGAGCTTCACCATCATGGCCGTCTCGATGATCGCCATCGGCTGGCTGGTCATGGCCCGCCGCGTCCGCAACATGGTGTTCATGTTCCGTGACCGCGAGTACAACCTCGCGTCCCGCTGCCTTGGCACCCCGCTGTGGCGCGTTCTGACCAAGAACATCCTGCCCTATCTGGTCTCCGTCATCATCCTGCGCATGGCGCTGAGCATCCCCGCCACCATCAACCTCGAGTCCACCCTGTCCTATCTGGGCATCGGTCTGGGCATCGAGACTCCGTCTCTGGGCCTCATCCTGAGCAAGGTGCGCGGCTTCTTCCTCGATTATCCTTACCTGCTGGTCTTCCCCGCATCCATCGTGTCCATCATCTCCATTTCCTTCTATATCATGGGCAACGCTTTCTCGGATGCTGCTGACCCGCGCAACCACGTTTAACAGATGGGAGAGAAAATCACAAAAATGGATAGACAACCGATCATCTCTGCCAAAGACGTGGAGATCACCTTTAGCCTGCGCGGCAAGAAGCTGAACGCGATCCGCAAGTGCTCGCTGGACCTTTATGACGGCGAGACGCTGGCCATCGTGGGCGAGTCCGGCTCGGGCAAGTCCGTATTCACCAAGACCTTCGTGGGTATGCTGGATGTCAACGGTAAGATCACCGGCGGCTCCATCATGTACGAAGGCCGCGACATGACCAAGTTCACCGAGAAGGACTGGCTGGGCGTGCGCGGCAAGAAGATCGCCATGGTCATGCAGGACCCGATGACCAGCCTGAACCCGCTGAAGAAAATCGGCAAGCAGATCCAGGAGAGCATCGAGCACCATCAGGGCCTGAAGGGCGCGGAGGCCAAGAAGGCCGCCATCGAGATGCTGGCCAAGGTCGGCATCCCCGACCCGGAGCGCCGCTACGAGCAGTATCCGCACGAGTTCTCCGGCGGTATGCGTCAGCGTGTCGTCATCGCCATCGCTGCCGCCTGCCGTCCGCAGATCCTCATCTGCGACGAGCCCACCACCGCTCTGGACGTGACCATTCAGGCACAGATCCTGCAGCTCATCCGTGACCTACAGAAGGAGCTGGGCATGTCCGTTATCTACATCACCCATGACCTGGGCGTTGTGGCAAACGTGGCAGACCGCGTGGCCGTCATGTACGCCGGCCAGATCGTCGAGTACGGCACCGTCGAGGAGATCTTCTACGACGCATGGCACCCCTACACCTGGGCGCTGCTGCAGGCTCTGCCTCAGCTGGGTACCAAGGGTGAGGCCCTGCCCACCATCGACGGTACGCCGCCGAACCTGTTCAATGAGATCAAGGGCGATGCATTTGCACCCCGCAACAAGCACGCGCTGGCCATCGACTTCGTGGCAGAACCTCCGTTCTTCCAGGTGTCCGAGACCCACGCGGCAAAGACCTGGTATCTGGACCCCCGGGCTCCCAAGATGGAACGCCCGCACTCCATCCAGAACCTGCGTGAGAAAATGGGAAAGATGGGAGGTTCCAACTTAAATGGCTGAGCGTGAAAAGCTGATTGAGCTGAAAGACCTTCAGATCACCTTTGGCTCCGGCAAAAAGAAGTTCGTGGCCGTGGACCACGTCAATTTTGACATCTACAAGGGCGAGACCTTCTCGCTGGTCGGCGAGTCCGGCTCCGGCAAGACCACCATTGGCCGTGCCATCTGCCGCATCAACCCGACCTCCGGCGGCGACATCTTCTTCAAGGGCCAGAAGATCAACGGCAAGATCTCCAAGGAGCTGGACCGTGAGGTCATCCGCAAGGTGCAGATGATCTTCCAGGACCCCATGGCCTCTCTGAACGAGCGCGCCAAGGTCGAGTACATCGTGGCTGAGGGTCTGTTGAACCACCACCTGTACAAGGACCAGGATGACCTGCACGAAAAGGTCATGAACGCTCTGCACGAGGTCGGCCTGCTGCCGGAGTTCGCCTCCCGCTTCCCCCACGAGTTCTCGGGCGGCCAGCGTCAGCGTATCGGCATCGCCCGTGCGCTGGTCATGGAGCCGGAGTTCATCGTGGCCGACGAGCCCATCTCCGCACTGGACGTCTCCATCCGTGCGCAGGTGCTGAACCTGCTGAACAGCATGAAGAAGTCCCGCGGTCTGACCTACCTGTTCATCGCCCACGACCTGTCGGTCGTCCGGTTCATCTCGGACCGCATCGCCGTCATCAGCAAGGGCCGCATCGTGGAGCTGGCAGAGGCTGAAGAGCTGTTCCTCCACCCCCTGCACCCCTACACCAAGGCTCTGCTGAGCGCTGTTCCCATCCCCGACCCGGGCCTGGAAAAGAGCAAGAAGCTCCTGGTCTACGACCCCAGCTGCCACGACTACAGCGTGGACAAGCCGGTCTGGGAGGAGATCGCCAACGGTCACTTCGTCTATGGCAACCAGAAGGAGCTGGAAGGCTACCGCAAGGAATATCAGGGCCAGCTCTAAGCACTGTCACTTGACTGTATTTTAACACAAATGCCCCGCCGCATTGGGAAGCATCCCATTGCGGCGGGTTTTGTGCTGTATAGAAAGAGGCCGCTTCCCGTATTTCTGCCGGGAAGCGGCCCCTTTGTGTTCTATATCAGTCTTGCACCGGGCTTCGGCTCATGGGCCTGCCAGAGGGTGACCCACTCGGGCAGACGCAGGGTCTTCAGGCGCTGGGGCAGGGCGGCGAGATCGCCGCCCGTGAGATACCACGCCGCACCGAACGCCGCCAGCGCCAGGAGCACCAGCACCGCCAGCAGAACGCGGAGAGGATGCTTCTTCTTTGGGGTCGGGTCCTTGCTCTGCGAGCGGCCCGGAGGATCGCTCTGTTTGGTCTGTCCGGCGGGAAGGAAGCCTGTCCCCTCGGCCTGCGGCAGACCGGCAGCGGCGCGGCGCACCATATCCAGCAGCCAGAGGCCGGGGTTATCTGCGGCGGGGACGGTGCGGAGCCAGCAGCCTTTTTTGGTGCTGAGCACCAGCACATGGTCGCTTTCCCGCTCAGCACAGGCCACGGCCAGCTCTGTTCCCACGACGCGGCGGGCCGCCTGCGCCCGGGCGAGGGCCAGACGGACAGGGTCGGGTTTGTCCCCTTCCCCGCCGAGCTTGGCCCGGGCGCGCTTTTCGATTTGGGGGCCGACCTTGGCGTCGGCATAGCTCATGGTGCCGAAGTCGTAGACCTTCTCGGCACCGGGGACTTTCTCGAGCCGGGATTCCAGCAGCGCACCGGCGGCGGCATCGCCGCAGGCCAGCAGACGATCGTGGGCTTCCAGCGCCTGCACGGCGGCAGCGGCCAGACTGGTATCGCCTGCACCATATACGTCCGCGCCAAAGCTGCTGCGGAGGCTCTGGGCCGCCTTTTTCAGTCCTGTGGGCGTGTCCGCATGGACAGCCAGCAGCGTCTCTGCGCCCCGGCTCTTCCACTGGGCCTCAGCCCTCCATTGGGGCGCAAACAGCGCCACAGCGGCCGCCAGCCGCCCCTGCGGCGCACCGTACAGGCGCAGCACACAGCGGGTCTCCTCTGCCAAATCCCATCAACCCCTCATTTTTGATTTTTACCGGACGAACGCCTCATCCAGTGCAGCCAGCGCTTCGTCGTCCGACTGCTGGGCTGCGGTGAGGGCCTGCGTCCCGGCAGGGACTTTGCCCTGTGCCAGACGCAGCGCCAGTTCCAGCGCAGCCTGTGCGGCCCGGGCGCGCACCAGCGCACGGTCAGGCCGGGAGACGAAAAGCTTCTTGACGCAGGCCACGCCATCCCGGGCAGCGCCCAGATAGACGGTGCCCACAGGGCGCACCTCGTCGCCGCCGGTGGGGCCGGCCACGCCGGTGACGCTCACAGCGATGTCAGCGCCCGAAGCCTTTGCCGCGCCCAGCGCCATCTGTGCCGCCACGGGGGCGGACACGACGTTGTACTTTTCGATGACCGCCGGGTCCACGCCCACGAGCTTTGCCTTGGCCTGCTCCCAGTAGGTGACAAAGCCATAGCCGAACACCTCACTGGAGCCGGACACGGAGGTCAGGCGCTGTGCGATGAGGCCGCCGGTGCAGCTCTCGGCGGTGGCGATGGTCAGCCCCTTTTCCTGCAGGGTGTGGACCACCGTCTCTTCCAGACCGGCCACATCCTCATCATACACCGCATCGCCCAGCATATCATAGAACTTTTTGGCATACGCGCGGCACATTTTTTCGCCGTCCTCGTCGGAGCGGGCGCGGGCCGTGATGCGGATCTCGCACTCGCCGGTCTTGCAGTAGATGGCGGCGGTGGGGTTCGGGTTTTCCAGAAGGTCGCGCACCTTATACTCAATATCGCTCTCGCCGCCCAGCACACGGAGGGTGACGGAGTGGAGGGTGCAGTTCTGGCGCTCCATCAGCAGAGGGCGGACGCTCTCCGTCCACATGGCCTTCATCTCGTGGGGGACACCGGGCATGAGGACGGCGCAGCGGCCGTCCTGTTCGAACCACGCGCCGGGGGCAGTGCCGTGGTTGTTGATGATTTTATGGCCCTTGGTGGGGACCATCGCCTGTTTGCGGTTGTTGGGAGTGGTCTCGCGGCCGGTGCGGGCAAAGTAGCTGGTGATCTTATCCCACTCGGCCTCATCGAAGGCCAGCTCATCCCCGAAGCAGGCGGCGACGGTCTCCTTGGTCAGGTCGTCTGCCGTGGGGCCGAGGCCACCGGTAAAGACCAGCAAGTCGCAGCGGCTCTTGGCCTCGTTGACGAAATCGGCCAGACGGCCATGGTTGTCACCGATGGTGCTCTCCCGCTGGACCGTGATGCCCAGATCGGCCAGCTCCCGGCTGAGGTACTGGGCGTTGGTGTTGAGGATGTTGCCGAGAAGAAGCTCGGTACCCACACTGATGATCTCTGCTGTCATGGCTCAGCCCTCGAATTCCACGTCGTCGGTGATGCGCAGGCGGATGCGCTCGGTGGCCTCTGCGGCCTCGGCTTCCAGCTCTGCCAGACCGGGCATCCCGGCCTCGGCTTCGAGGATCTCGCTCAGTTCGGGGCGGATCTTCGGGTGCGGCGGGGTAAAGATGGTGCAGCAGTCCTCATAGGGCAGGATGCTCGTCTCGAAGGTGTTGATGTGGCGGGCCGTCTCGACGATCTCGGTCTTGTCCATGCCGATGAGGGGACGGAGGATGGGCAGGTCCTGGGCGGCGTCGGTACACTGCAGAGCCTTGACGGTCTGGCTGGCCACCTGTGCCAGGCTCTCGCCGGTGACGAGGGCTTCACAGCCCTGCTTCTTGGCGATGATGTTGGCAATGCGCATCATGCTGCGGCGCATGAGGACGGTGAAGAGAACGTCGGGCGCGTTATCGCGGATATACTCCTGAGGCTTGGTATACGGCACCACAAAGAGGTTGGTACTTCCGGTATAGGGGGTGATGAGCTGGGCCAGAGCCTTAACTTTCAGTTTTGCGCGCTCGGAAGTATACGGAGGGGACGCAAAATGGATGTGGTCGAGGCCGAGGCCGCGCTTTGCCATCCGGTATGCCGCCACAGGGCTGTCGATGCCGCCGGACAGCATATTGAGGGCGCGGCCGGAAGTTCCGACAGGCAGACCGCCCTCACCCTGTATTTTGGGGCCGTGGATATACGCACCGTAATCGCGGATCTCCACGATGACCTTGAACTGAGGGTTCTTGACGTCCACCCGCAGGTAGTTGTGCCTGCCCAGCAGATAGGCACCCAGCTCCCGCATCAGCTCGGGGCTGGTCATGGGGAAGGTCTTGTCGGAACGGCGGGCCTCGACCTTGAAGGTCTTGATGCCGTGGAGGCTGTCGCCCAGATAATCCTCGGCGGTCTGGCAGATGGTGTCGAAATCCTTCTCACAGACCACAGCACGGCTGAGGGCCGCGAGGCCGAACACCTTGCTCACCCGCTCAAAGGCGAGGTCCATATCAATACCTTCCTCTTCCGGCTCCATGTAGAAGGTGGACTGGGTGCAGTAGACGCGGAACTTGCCCACCGTCTTGAGACGGTAGCGCAGGATCTTCATCATCGTCGATTCAAACTGGTTGCGGTTGAGGCCCTTCAGGGACATTTCGCCCTGATAGCCCATAATGACTTCGCGCATAATAGCTTCTCCTAATATTGTGTTGTTCATCAGCCGGTGCTTTTTACTTTTTGATTCTCTGCAAGTGCTTCATGCCATCCTCAAAGCGCTCGAGGAAGGCGTCCACATCCTCCGGGGTGTTATCGGCACAGAAGGACACCCGGATGGCCGTGTCGATGGCCAGCGGGTCGCGGCCCATGGCCGCCAGCGTGTGGCTGGGCTGTCCTCTGCCGCAGGCACTGGCCGACGAGACGTAGATCTGCCTCTCGGACAGCCATGCCAGCATCGTCTCACTCTTGATGCAGTTCTCGCTGAAATTCAGCACCTCAGGCACAGCGCCCGCCGGGCTGTTGATCTCCACCTCCGGGAACACAGAAAGCCCCGCGCGGAGGCGGTCGTTGAGGGCGCGCACAGCCTTGTCGCGGCTCTTGATGCTGCCGGCCAGGCGGGTGGCCGCGGCGGCAAGGCCCAGCGCATAGGGCAGGTTTTCGGTGCCGGGGCGGAGACCGCGCTCCTGCTCACCGCCCAGATAGGGCGGCTGGAACGCCTGCACCAGCCGGTCACTCAGGTAGAGCGCACCGACGCCCTTGGGTGCGTGGATCTTGTGGCCGCTGACGGTCATCGTGTCGATGTTGTCCAGCTTGATGGGGACGCGCATCCACGCCTGCACAGCGTCCACATGGACGATGGTGCGGCTGTTGCGGCGCTTGACCTCGGCGGCCAGACGCTCCACGTCGCTGCGGGTGCCTATCTCGTTGTTGACCATCATGCAGGCCACGAGGATGGTGTTCTTGTCCACGGCATCCAGCATCTTGTTGATGTCCAGTGTGCCGTCGGCCTGAGGCTTCACGACAGTGACGTTATAGCCCTGCGCGGCCAGACGTTCCAGCGGGCGCTGGACGCTGGGGTGTTCGAAGCCCGACACCACGATGCCCTTCCCGAAGGTGCGGGTCTGGGCCGCGCCCAGCAGGGCCAGATTATTGCCCTCGCTGCCGCAGGAGGTAAAGTACAGCTCCCTCGACTTGCAGCCCAGGGTGCGGGCCACGGCGGCACGGGCGGCGTTCAGGGCCTCTTCGCTCCGTGCGCCGGGGACATAGAGGCTGGAGGGGTTGGCCCAGTGCTCCCGCATGGCCTTGTCTATCACGTCTGCCACCTCGGGAGCAACGATGGTGGTGGCGGCGTTATCCAGATAATGCAGTTCCGGATCATGCAGCATAATTTCATTCCTGCCTTTTGTGCATAAAATATCAGGATAAGTATACCACAAAGCTCCGCATAACGCAAAATATTTGCACAGCAAAAAAGGGGCCGCTCCATGCCGGAGCAGTCCCTTTCAGCAGCTTGCGGTTCGCGTTTGGGTTCAGCCGTTCTCGTTTGCCTTCTGCAGCCAGATGCTGCCGATGTCCAGCGCATTGTACAGGCCGTTCTTGGTGGTCTGACGTGCCACGCGGGCCTCACGGGGCTTGGACTCATCGGTAGAGAGCAACTGCAGATGGACCTTGTCTGCCACATCCACACCGCCCACGGTCTTGGTGGACTGGATCTGCAGATAAAGCACATACGGGTCGGTCATGCAGCCGTAATACAGCTCATTGTCCTTGCGGACGAGGGGCTTGCCTTTATAAGTCAGTTTCGGAGTAAATGGCATCGTGAAAGCCTCCCTATCATACTTGATTCACTTTAGTATATCATATTTATAATAGAAAACGCAAGGGCAGGCCCCCGGAATATGGGAATTTTTCCTCACGGGTTGCACGGGCCGGGGCTGTGCTGTATAATAGGGGCAAAAGTTACCATTCCGCCACAGGAGGACATTATGGCAGATTATCAGGAATATCGCCGCCGCATCCTTCATCGGCGCTGGCGCAGGATCTTCATCACCGCTGCACTGCTCATCCTACTGGTGCTTCTGGCCGCTGTGGGCGTCCTCTGGAAGCGCCTTCACCGCGAGCCCGCCCCCAATACGGCCCAAGGCCCCACCATTCTGCAGCAGGAGCTGACTGGCAGCGAGTGGAACACCATCAGCTACACCCCGGCCCGACGCCTCAGTGTCCAGACCCTCGACAACGGGATGACCGCGATGGATTTCCGCCTCGCCGCCCAGCCTGCCAGCCCTGCCGTGGAGCGGAGCAGCTTTTCGGACGTGAGTTTTTTGGGTGACAGCCTGACGCAGGGGATGCAGCTGTACGACACCGGCCTGCCCAACGCGCACTTCTGCGCCTATAAGGGCGTCGGCCCCAATGCCGTCGTCAACAACACCACCTGCCGCCGGGCCGACGGCGAAAAGGAAGTCCCGATGGAGGCGCTGGCCTCCCAGCAGCCCCGGGCGCTCTACATCCTGCTGGGTACCAATGTGCTGACCGCGGACAGTGATTATACCAGCTTCCTCACCTATTACCGGCTGATGCTGGACATGATCTCGCAGGCACTGCCCAACACGAAAATTTACGTCCAGTCCATCACCCCGGTCCGGCCTGAAGTGCGCAAAAAGTCCCCCGGCCTCTACAAGGAGCGGCTCTGTGAGATAAACGATGCTCTTTCGGCCATCGCGCTGGAAAAGGGCTGCACCTTCCTGAACCTCTGGGAGGCGCTGGCCGACGAGAACGGCGACCTCATCGAGGAATACGCCCAGCCGGACGGCTACCATCTGCTGCCCGCCGGGTACGACGCATGGGTGGATTACCTCTGCACCCACACCTGATAACGATAGAAAGGCCCTCTCAGCGGCGCTGAGAGGGCCTTTTGCTGTCTTAATATCAGAACGCGATGCCGGCGTTGTCGTACAGCCAGCGGAGTGCGAACCAGCCAAAGGCCGCAGAGCCCTCGTAGAGGATGCTGTCGTCGAACCGCACCTTGGGGTGGTGCTGGCCGTAGCAGCAGCCCTGCTCCGGGCCGCCTGCGGCGATGAACATGCTCACAGTAGGCACCTCATGGCTCACGAAGGCGAAATCCTCACTGCCGCCGCCGGGCTTGCCGCCGGTGAGGGCGGTCATGTCCATAGCGCCCTTCCCCAGCAGCTCGGTCATATAGTCCATCGCATTCTCGGCGAGGAGCTTGTCCACCACCATGCAGGGACAGTAATCGGCGAAGGATACCTCCGCGGTGCAGCGGAAGGCCGCCGCCACGCCCTGCGCGATCTCGGTCATGCGGGTCCGAATGAGTTCGCCGGTCTTATTCTCTGGGTCGGTGGTGCGGATGGTCCCCCACATCTGGGCCACATCCGGGATGACATTGGATGCCGCACCGGCCTCGAAGCGGCCGGTGGTCAGCACACCGAAGTCGCCGGGCTTCAGCTCCCGGCTGTTGATCTCCTGCAGGGCGATGTGGATGTGGGCCGCAGCCGTGATGGGGTCGATGCAGTTTTCCGGGGTAGAGCCGTGACCGCCCTTGCCCTTGACCACGATATGGTACTGCTCACAGCTGGCCATCGTGATGCCGCCGCCCGGCACCAGCACCGTACCTACCGGCAGCGGCATTCCGGCCAGCACATGGAACATCACAGCGGCGTCCACATGGGGGTCTTCCAGCAGGCCGCCCGCGATCATATCCGGGGAGCCCTGGAAAATTTCTTCGGCGGGCTGGAATTCCAGCTTGACCGTACCTTCCAGCTCGTCCTCATGGGCCTTGAGCAGCTTCGCTGCACCCAGCAGCATGGCCGTATGCATATCGTGGCCGCAGCCATGCATCTTGCCGGGGACTTCCGAGCTGAACTCTTCACCCGAGTCCTCGGGGATGGGCAGGGCGTCCATATCGGCACGCAGCAGGATGGTCTTGCCGGGCTTTTTGCCGCCTGCCAGCGCAATGACACCGGCCTTGCCGCAGTCCCTCGGCTCATAGCCCATTTCCGTCAGCGCCTTCTTGACCAGCTCCTTCGTGTGGGGCAGATCGAAGCCCACCTCCGGGTGGCGGTGGAGCGTCCGACGCCACTGCTGCAGCTGCGGCTCCAGTGCGCGGGCCTCCTTCAAAAGCTCTTCCGATGTGATATTCATACTCATCCGCTCCTTCTTTTTTTATAAGAAGCCGTTTTCATAAGCATTGCACCCCGCTTACAAAAACTGCTTCTCGATTCAGAAAAAGCCCTCCCGAGGGAGAGCTTTTTTGCTGTGTTATGTTCAGCCCTCGGTGTGACTTCCTTCGGGGTGGTACTTGGCGCAGGTACACTTTTTCCACTTCAGGCCGCTGCCGCAGGGGCAAGGGTCGTTGCGGCCGATCTTGATGACGCGGACAGGCTGGCCCTTGGGCGCACCCTTGGCGCCGGGGGCACCGTTGCCGGGCACATAGCCCTCGCCGGTGGGTTTGGCCACCTGCTCACGCTTGGGGGCCTTGCCCGCCTCGCGCACCTCGATGGTCAGCAGCATCTTGACGCTGGACTCCCGGATGGAATCGACCATCTGGTCGAACATATCAAAGCCCTCGATGCGGTACTCGACGACGGGGTCCTTCTGGCCGTAGCCGCGCAGAACGATGCCCTGACGCAGCTGGTCCATGTTATCAATATGGTCTATCCACTGGCGGTCTACACACTTGAGCAGGCAGATACGCTCCAGCTCACGCATCAGGGGTGCGCCGTAGCGCTGCTCCTTGTCGTTCAGGACGTCCATGCCGCGCTGATACAGCATATCCGCGATGCTCTCCTGAGAGATGCTGTCGTAGTCAGCGACAGTGTAGTGGAAGTCGGCGTCGGTGGTCAGCCAGCCCAGATAGTGGCGGCGGAGCGCACCGAAGTCCCACTCGTCCTTCACATCCCCTGCGAGGAACTGCTTGCAGCTGGACTCGATATTCTCCTTCAGCATATTGTGCATCTCGGCGCTGATGTCCTCGCCGTCCAGGACCTTGCGGCGCTGACCATAGATAATCTCGCGCTGCTGGTTCATGACGTCGTCGTATTTCAGGACGTTCTTGCGGATCTCGAAGTTCCGGCCCTCGAGCTTCTTCTGGGCAGACTCGATGGTGCTGGTGATCATCCGGTTCTCGATGGGGGTGTCCTCGTCGATGCCCAGAGTACCCATCAGGCTCTGCACGCGGTCGCCGCCGAACAGACGCATCAAATCGTCCTCGAGGCTCAGATAGAAGCGGGATGCACCGGGGTCGCCCTGACGGCCTGCACGGCCGCGCAGCTGGTTGTCGATACGGCGGCTCTCGTGGCGCTCAGTACCGATGATGAACAGACCTCCGGCAGCGCGCACCTCTTCAGCCTCCGCTTCGGTCAGGGGCTTGTACTGCGCATACAGCTCCTCGAACCGCTTGCGGACAGCCAGAATGTTGGCGTCGGCAGTCTCACCATGGCCGTCGGCCTCGATGAGCAGCAGCTCCACGGCTGCGGGCAGAGCCTCCTCGGGCTTTTCAGGGTTCAGCAGCTTCTCGCAGAAGTGCTCCTTGCGCATCTGGGCCTTTGCCATATACTCAGCGTTGCCACCCAGCATAATATCGGTACCACGGCCAGCCATGTTGGTGGCGATGGTGATGGCCCCCTTCTTACCGGCCTGTGCGACGATCTCTGCCTCACGCTCGTGGTTCTTGGCGTTTAGCACGTTGAAGTCGCGGGTGTACTTCTGCAGCATCTTGGCGAGGGTCTCGCTCTTCTCGACGCTGACAGTACCCACCAGGACCGGCTGGCCGTTCTTGTGGCACTCCATGACCTGCTTGATGACGGCATTGTATTTGCCGTTGATGGTCTTGTAGATGGCATCCGGGTAATCCTTGCGGATGACAGGGCGGTTGGTGGGGACGGTAACGATGTTCAGACCGTAGATCTCGGTGAACTCGGTGGCCTCCGTCTTTGCCGTACCGGTCATACCGGACAGCTTCTTGTACATACGGAAGTAGTTCTGGAAGGTGATGGTCGCCAGCGTCTTGCTCTCGGCGGCGATCTTCACGCCCTCCTTGGCCTCGATGGCCTGGTGGAGGCCCTCGTTGTAACGGCGGCCGATCATCAGGCGACCGGTAAACTCATCGACGATGAGCACTTCGCCGTCCTTCACGACGTAATCAATGTCGCGCTGCATCACACCGTAGGCTTTGATGGCCTGGTCGATGTGGTGGGCGAGGGTCATATTCTCTGCGGCAGCGAGGTTCTCGATCTTGAAATATTCCTCGGCCTTCTTGATGCCCTTAGCCGTCAGGGTGCAGGTCTTGTGCTTTTCGTCCACGATGTAATCGCCGTCAGCCTGCTCGTCGGTCTCCACCTTGTCTTCCAGCTCGACCACAACGCTCTTGCGCAGAGTGCGGACGAAGCGGTCCACCTGGGTATACAGGCTGGAAGAGTCCTCTCCGCGGCCAGAGATGATAAGCGGCGTACGGGCCTCGTCGATGAGGATGGAGTCCACCTCATCGACAACGGCGTAGGCATGGCCGCGCTGCACCATGTTGTCTTTATAAGTCACCATGTTGTCGCGCAGATAGTCGAAGCCGAACTCGTTGTTGGTGCCGTAGGTAATGTCGGCATTATAAGCTTCACGGCGGGCATCGCCATCCATGCCCTGCACGATCAGGCCCACCGACAGGCCCAGCCAGCGGTAAAGCTTGCCCATCCACTCGCTGTCGCGCTTGGCGAGGTAATCGTTGACGGTGACGATGTGGACACCCTCCCCGGTCAGTGCATTCAGATAGGCAGGCAGCGTTGCCACAAGGGTCTTGCCTTCACCGGTCTGCATCTCGGCGATGTCGCCCCGGTGCAGGGCGATGCCGCCGGTGACCTGCACCGGGAAATGCTTCATGCCCAGCACACGCCATGCGGCCTCGCGGCAGACAGCGAAGGCATCGGGCAGAATATCATCCAGCGTTTTGCCGTCGGCCAGCTTCTGCTTCAGTGCAGGAGTCTGGGCCTGCAGCTCGGCATCCGACATCGCCTGATACTTGCCTTCCAGAGCCAGCACCTGTTTGGTGAGGGGGTTGATCTTTTTCAGTTCCCGGTCAGAGAAGCTGCCAAAGAGTTTTTCAGCTAAGGACATTGGTCACACCTCATGATTCTTCAAAATAGCAAACGTCCGGGCCATTTGATTGCCCCAAAACGAATATTCACACATAAATATATGATACACCAAAAGCCCCATCCCGTCAAACCAGATGGTGAATTTTAGCCGGTTATTGAATGAATTTTCTGTAAATTCCTTCGACCTTTCCCACCATGGTCCGGTATCATCCCTTTTCCATGGAATAACAGACAAGGTCTGTGGGCCCAGCACTGCATGGCAAAAAAGAAAACGCTCCAAGATCTCTCTTAGAGCGTTTTGATCAAGTCGGCGGCTGCCTATTTTCACAAGCCGTTTCCAGCTAACTATCTTGGGCACGAGTGAGCTTAACTGCTGTGTTCGGAATGGGAACAGGTGGAACCTCACCGTCATCGTCACCGACCATATGACTAGCTAAGTATATCATTTCTGATTTACTTTGTCTAGTATTTCTCTGCAATCCAGCTTTTCAAATCGTTGGCAACAACAGCTGGATTGCGTTTCGCAACAGATGCTGTTTTCCAAGACTCTCTATGCTGTCTTGCGATGAAGGACGTGCCTTCAAAACTGAATAATCACTGCTACTTCTCGTTGACTTGAGATACTCAAGCGAATTGTGGTCAAG